>Ga0302347_1000892_pt1 | contig 40747 bp, 37 predicted proteins | sample PhyWR1_FD_202178 | JGI IMG/M metagenome (GOLD analysis project Ga0302347, IMG submission 202178) | Leaf surface microbial communities from wheat plants in UC Gill Tract Community Farm, Albany, California, United States - DLSL W.R1 (v2)... | ecosystem: Host-associated > Plants > Phyllosphere >... | reverse complement strand
GCGTAACCGATGGTTATAAGAGCCTGGCCATAAGCCTTATCCTTCAGGATTCAGGTCGTACACTCGAGGAAGATGAGATTGCTGCTACCGTTGCGAAATGTGTCGCAGCATTAAAAGAGCGATTCCAAGCCTCATTGAGGGATTGAACGTATGGCGCTTACAAAAGCTGAAATGTCAGAATATCTGTTTGATAAGCTTGGTCTTAGCAAACGAGATGCCAAAGAGCTGGTTGAACTATTTTTTGAAGAGATTCGTCGTTCTTTAGAAAATGGTGAGCAGGTTAAACTATCAGGTTTTGGTAATTTTGACCTGCGCGACAAAAATCAACGCCCTGGGCGTAACCCGAAGACTGGTGAGGATATTCCCATTACGGCACGCCGTGTGGTGACTTTCCGCCCTGGTCAGAAACTGAAAAGTCGGGTTGAGAATGCGTCGCCAAAAGACGAGTAATCTAGCGTAATAAAAAGGCCGCGTATGCGGCCTTTTTCTTTGCTTGTTCCTACCGATAAATATTCCGTAAAATCATCGCATCTTCTCAATAAGGACACCTCAGGCCTTATGCTTACTTTTGTTGCCAGACAACGTCGTATTGAACGTCGCTGGATTGCCGTTCTGACACTCGTTATGCTTGCCACTCTACTACTCAGCTTATGCGCCGGAGACATCTGGATACCGCCATCTCGCTGGTGGAGTGCTGAGGGCAACCTTTTTATCTGGCAAATACGTTTTCCTCGTGCCCTGGCCGTATTACTGGTCGGTGCTGCGCTGGCGCTTTCTGGAACAGTGATGCAGGCGTTATTTGAAAATCCCCTCGCCGAACCCGGATTATTGGGAGTATCGAGCGGTGCTGGTGTGGCGTTGATAGCTGGCCTGTTACTTGGGCAGGGAATGTTGCCTGGCTGGGCTCTGGGCCTGTGTGCTATTACAGGTGCATTTATTGTCACGATTATTTTATTACGCTTTGCTCGTCGCCATCTGTCAACCAGTCGACTGTTACTGGCTGGCGTGGCATTAGGTATGATTTGTAGTGCATTAATGACTTGGGCTGTCTACTTTAGTTCAAGCCTTGACCTGCGGCAGTTAATGTACTGGATGATGGGCGGTTTTGGTGGTGTAGACTGGCGACAGCTGTGGTTGATGGTGACGTTATTACCCGTAATTATCTGGCTATGTCGTCAACATCAGCCTCTGAATATTATGACGCTGGGGGAAGATTCCGCCCGCCAGCTTGGTTTGCCTGTCTGGCTATGGCGCAATATTCTGGTTATTGTAACCGGCTGGATGGTGGGGGTGAGTGTCGCCCTGGCGGGAGCTATCAGTTTTATTGGTCTGGTGATACCACACTTGCTGCGTATTATGGGGCTAAGTGATCATCGCGTATTATTACCTGCCAGTGCTCTGGCAGGGGCTACAGCTCTTGCGGGGGCCGATATCGTGGCCCGTCTGGCTCTCCAGTCAGCTGAGTTGCCGATTGGTGTGGTGACGGCAACCCTGGGAGCTCCGCTCTTTATCTGGCTATTATTAAAAGTCGGACGTTAACTTACTGAGGATAAATGTGATGTCGCATACTATTTTAAACAACGAAGTAAAAACTATTGACGGTGAAATCACTACACTTGCACCTTGGCAGGGTAAGGTTTTGTTGATTGTTAATGTGGCCTCACAATGTGGTTTGACGCCACAGTATGCCCAGCTCGAAGTACTTCAGGAGACTTATGGTGCAAAAGGGTTTGCGGTACTTGGTTTTCCTTGTAATCAGTTCCTCGGGCAAGAACCGCTGGACGAGGAGGCGATAAAAACCTTCTGCAGCACGACTTACGGTGTTACGTTCCCAATGTTCAGTAAGATTGATGTGAATGGTGAGCATCGTCATCCATTATATCAACAACTGACTACGATCCAGCCAGTAGCTGTGGCACCTGAGGAAAGTGGTTTCTTCGAGCGGATGAGCAGTAAAGGTCGTGCACCAAAAAATCCTGGTGATATTTTGTGGAATTTTGAAAAATTCCTTATCTCCCGTAACGGTGAAGTGATTCAACGCTTCTCTCCGGATATGACCCCTGACAATCCAGTGCTGATTCAGGCAATCACTCAGGCGCTGGCATCATAGCGTGTTAGTCCTGCAAGTAAGGGATGTCGCCGTCGACGGAAGACTCGAACCGATCAGTGTTGAGGTTAACGCTGGCGAAATTATCCACCTTGTGGGACCAAATGGTGCTGGAAAAAGTACCCTGCTAGCAAGAATGGCCGGGCTGAGTGAGGGGCCGGGTGAGGTGTTGCTGAATGACCAACCGATAGCGGACTGGAATGCAACCACGTTGTCCCGCCACCGGGCTTGGCTGACTCAGCATCAGACGCCGCCTTTTGCTATGCCCGTCTGGCACTATTTACAACTGCATCAGTCTGCACCTGGTGCTGATGCAGTTATGATGGTACTGGCACAAGCGCTTTCTCTTACCTCAAAGCTGACACAACCTGTGAATCAGCTTTCCGGGGGAGAATGGCAGCGAGTGCGGCTGGCCGCTGTGTTTATGCAAATAGATCCGCAAATCAATCGCGAGGGGCAACTGCTTCTGCTTGATGAGCCGATGAACAGCCTGGATGTAGCGCAACAGGCTGCGTTGGATAGTGTGTTACAGACTTTCAGAGAGGCCGGCATTGCGATAGTCATGAGCAGCCATGACTTGAACCATAGCTTACGTTATGCAAATAAAGTGTGGTTATTGCGCGCCGGACAGCTACTGGCGCAGGGCGAGAGCGCGGAGGTCCTGTCACCGCGTTATCTGAATAACGCCTACAATATGTCATTCAGAGTATTATCGGTCGAAGGACACAGTATGCTTATCCATTCAGCATAACGATATCGACAGGTTACGACATATAATAGGATGTTCACCGAAACCGATGAGGTTATAGAATGCGTTTGTGGCTGATTGCAATACTGTGCTTCATTCTGGCGGGCTGTAGTAGCCATCGTGCACCTGCACCTAATGCCCGACTATCGGACTCAATAGCGGTCATTGCCCACCTGAATGATCAGCTCCAGACCTGGCATGGTACACCTTATGCTTATGGTGGTATGAGTCGCCGTGGCATTGATTGCTCTGGTTTTGTTCTTACCACTTACCGTGATAAATTCGCTTTGCAGTTACCGAGAATGACCAGCCAGCAAGCACAAATTGGAACGCGTATCGACAAAACAGAGTTGTTACCTGGGGACTTGGTTTTTTTTATTACGGGATCAGGTGAGAGTGGTTTACATGTCGGTATTTATGATACTGATAATCAGTTTATTCATGCATCTACCAGTCGAGGAGTGATTCGTTCTTCACTCGATAATGTTTATTGGCAGAAAAAATTCTGGCAAGCACGACGTATTTGACGTTTTGATTAGAAAACTATTTTTAACTACAGATGCCAATGTACATAAAATGATCATGCTTCATTCGAAGTTAACTATTCATATTGTATATTTCTTCCTAAGCCCGCTATTATTGAGTATTAGTTAAGTCAAATCGGGTGAAATAGGTATTCAGCCTGATATTGATGTTATCTGTTGCTTAAATATACCCGTCATACTTCAAGTTGCTTGAGCACAGCACTTGCTCAGACTACCGAACCATAGAGTTTATCTATGCTTATCGGCTACCTGAGCCTTGCGCTTACAAGCAACTCGAATTATTTAGGGGATAGCAGCTTAAAAAATTATCTGGCGCTGACTGCGTTCACTCCCATTCATTACTCTCGAGTGAGCACTTTTGATGGTGCTATTTCGATAACCCTACGTAAGGCTTGGGAAATGAATAATCTGTCTGGTGATATTGGCTCTGCTCATCACTACTTTAAACCTGTCTATCGGCCTGATAACCGATTGATAGGGATGGAGATTATGACCTTTCTGGTCGCTCAGAATTCGTCTGAATACTTATATCCTGCATGGCAAGTCGCTCATCTTGATGTGAATCAGCAGATGGTGCTGTTTAGTGAAAAAATATTATTGCTTGAAAAGGTTAAAACCTTACTTGAATCCTGGCAGATAACCATTTGGATAAATATCACTGATAGTATTCTCACTGAGATGATGCAGAATACTGACTGGGTGCCACGTTTACAGAATTTATCGTTTGTGACTCTGATAATTGATGAAGATTTTCCTGGCATGGCTTATGGACGTAATAATTTGCGACTTATTTGGCTGGCGGAAAAGTTTCCCCTCGCGCTGGCTAATTTAGGCTCCGGGAAAAGCTCAAATCGAGCTATTTTCGATAAACTGTTCCAGCATATTTTCCTCAGCCAGCAGTTTGTTCACAATCAGGTATATCGGCCATCCTTTGTTCCCTTTGCAAACGCCATCATTCGGCAGATAGCTCCCTTCTGTGAAGCACTTATGGTATCGGGTGTTGATGATATTAAAATGTATCATGAAGTTAAGGGGCTTGAATTCGCGGCAATGCGAGGCAATTTATGGCCGGACATTGCCGCAGAAGATATCTCGGCACTGTTCGAGGCTGCTGAACATCCACCCTGATAATATCCTTATTTTTTTGAATGTATTTAAATTCTGCACCAAGGGCTACACTGTGGCGCGGAGGGCTTATGACAAAGAGCATCACTTTTCAAAATAGCTGGCATGATGAATTGCCGGATTTTTATAGCGCAGTCACGCCAGCACCTTTAAAAAATGCGCGTCTGTTTTATCACAGCCCACAGCTGGCACAAGCGTTAGGCCTTGATCATTCACTGTTTGATAAGACTTCTGGTGATCTGTGGAGCGGAGAAGTATTACTGCCCGGCATGCAGCCTCTGGCTCAGGTTTACAGTGGGCATCAGTTTGGGGGCTGGGCAGGACAGTTAGGCGATGGTCGTGGCATGTTGCTCGGAGAGCAGCGGCTGGCAGACGGGCGAAAAATGGACTGGCACCTGAAGGGCGCCGGACTGACTCCTTATTCCCGTATGGGCGATGGCCGAGCTGTACTTCGCTCAACCATCCGCGAATTTCTTGCCAGTGAAGCTATGCATGCCCTGGCTATTCCTACCACGCGAGCACTGACTATTGTCACCAGTGATACCCCCGTGCAGCGGGAAACAACGGAACAGGGGGCGATGCTACTACGGGTGGCAGAAAGTCATCTCCGTTTCGGACACTTTGAGCACTACTACTATCGACGTGAGCCACTTAAAGTACGCCAGCTTGCCGACTATGCGATAGTGCATCACTGGCCACATTTGCAGGAGGAAGCTGACCGCTATGCGCTTTGGTTCAGTGACATTATTAAACGCACTGCAACCCTGATGGCTCACTGGCAGACCGTAGGTTTTGCTCATGGAGTAATGAACACAGATAATATGTCCGTCCTCGGCCTGACGATGGATTATGGCCCCTATGGTTTCCTGGATGATTATCAGCCAGACTTTATCTGTAATCATTCAGATTACCAGGGGCGCTATGCATTTGATAACCAGCCAGCGGTAGCACTATGGAATTTACAGCGTCTGGCGCAGTCACTGTCGATGCTGATAACGGCAGACAGGCTGAATGCTTTATTGGAAGAGTATCAGCCATTGTTAATGCAGGCGTTTGGCGAACAGATGCGCGCTAAACTGGGGCTCTTTACTTCCCAGAAAGAGGATAATCAGATCCTCAGCGGTCTGCTGGCACTGATGACCAAAGAAGGCAGTGACTACACCCGAACCTTCCGACTGCTCAGTGCCACTGAGCAACTGGGTAGCGGTTCAGCTCTGCGCGATGAGTTTATCGATCGGGCAGAATTTGACAGGTGGTTTGCTCTTTATCGTACGCGTTTGCGCGATGAGCAAGTCGACGATACAGTACGACAAGAAGCTATGAAAGCGGTAAATCCGGCGCTAGTACTGAGAAATTGGTTAGCTCAGCGGGCGATTAGTGCTGCAGAGCAGGGGAGTGTGGATGAACTTGCTGCCTTGCATCAGGCCTTATGTCAGCCGTTTACCGACAGAGACGATGACTTTACACGGCGACCACCTGACTGGGGTAAACGGCTGGAAGTAAGCTGTTCTAGCTAAACTACTTAAACTACTGACGGAGCCCCACTTGGGGAACCGGATGCTCCGGGTGACGGAATACTCGGAGATCAGCCTGATACCAGCGTTGTAAGGTCTGTTCTTCCAGGACTGAATCAGGTGTTCCGTCAGCGACCACCCGTCCTTGGTGCAATAACACAATACTGTCAGCCCACAGAGCAGCCAGATTTAAGTCATGCAACACCACACAGACCGACAGTTCACCCATTTCTGCGAGTCGTTTCAGCAGGCGCAGCAGATGTTGCTGATGGTAGAGATCAAGCGCTGAGGTCGGTTCATCAAGAAATAGCCAGCCACGCGGGGTATCGTCATGCCACAATTGCACCAGCGCGCGTGCCAGCTGAACGCGTTGCTGTTCGCCGCCAGACAGATGGCAAAAATCCCGACCTTTCAGTGCATCACAACCCGTTAAGGCCATTATCTGACTGACCACTTTATCGGTATTTTCGGAAGGCCAGGGCGCACGTCCCATCGCAATAACCTCCTCGACAGACCAGCTAAACGCCATGGTACTCTGCTGGCGCATCACTGCTCGCTGGCGCGATAAAGCTTCACTGGGCCAGTGAGCGAGGTCTTTACCATTAAGAGCAACATGGCCGCTACTGGGTGGCTGAAACCCGGTCAGGGTACGTAGTAACGTTGACTTTCCGGCACCATTAGGGCCGATCAGCGCCACGACTTTACCCGGTTTTAACTCGATATTGATATTGTCGAGCAGCAGGCGGTTACCGATTTTGAGCGACAGATTTTCAGTATGCAGTAGCCCTGACATCAGCTTCTCCCCTGATTGCGGAAAATCATCATGAGGAACCACGGACCACCAATCAGACTGGTTATTAAACCTACTGGCATCTCGGCCGGAACCACCAGTGTCCTGGCAAGGGTATCGGCAATCAGGAGCAGTAGTGCACCAGCCAGAACCGAGCCGGGGACTAACCAGCGATGATCAGCACCTAACCACATTCTGACCAGATGGGGTACTACCAGTCCTACAAAGCCGATTACGCCACTGACTGCAACGGCTGCGGCAACCAGTAGTGCACTGAGGATCAAGAGATGGCGCTGGGTACGTTTAACATCGACCCCTAAATAGTGCGCTTCTTCATCGCCCAGTTGCAGCAGGTTCAGACGACGAGCCAGCAACCAGATACCGGCTGTTGCCGGAATGGCAAGCGAAGCGGCAGCCAGCAGGGTTGACCATTGTGACTGTCCCAGGCTTCCCATTCCCCACAGAGAGAGCTGACGTAACTGGGTGTCATTACTCAACCAGGATAATATACCGACAGCGGCACCGCAGAGGGCATTGATAGCAATACCGACCAGCAGCAAGCGAGCGAGACTATTATTCCCCTGGCGACTGAGTAGAAAAATAATGAAGGTGACGACCAGGCTACCGATAAAGGCGGCAAACATTGGCACATACAGTGCGAGTATCACCGGTAGCGCGAGTGGAAAGACGATTGCCAGACCGACAAACAGCGCCGCTCCACTACTGATCCCCAGCAGACCGGGATCTGCCAGCGGGTTGCGAAATAGGCCTTGCATCACGCAACCAGAAAGGGCCAGTGCCCCGCCCACCAGAATGGCGAGCAGGACACGGGGAAGGCGGATGTGGAGCCAGATATGACGCAGAGCATCATCTTGAGACTGCCACAATACCGCCAGCGAGAGCTTCATTGCACCAAGATTGGCAGCAATGAGTGCCGCAGCGACCAACATGGCCCCCATGAGCCACAAGGCGTGACGCGGTAGGGGACGTCGTATCACGGCAGTTGCTCCGCTTTATGTCGCAAGTCGATAATTTGTTGCGGAGTATGGATACCAAATCCTAACAACGCCATATCATCAACTACCATCAGCTGTTTATTCTTGGCTGCTGGAGTTTGTGCCAGACCTGGCAAGGCCCACACGTTCTCTTCGCTGCCTAAGGTTTTCATACCGTTGGTGGTCACCAGAATCAGATCTGGCTGGCTGGCAATCACGCCTTCCTGCGACAGAGGTTGATAGCGGGTGAATCCTTGCATCGCGTTTTGCAGCCCGGCAGCACGAATCACTGAGTCCGCTGCAGTTTCCTGACCTGCGCCCATCGCCGTAGTACCACCATGACTCATGATGAATAGCACTTTTTTAGGCAGTGGCTGGGTAGGGATAGAGGCCAGTTGTTGCTTGATCTGCTTACGCAGTTCATTACCTTGAGTCTCTCTATCGAGCGCTTTGGCAACAGCTTCAACTTTTGCGTCAATCACGGCAAGGTTGTTTGCACCAGGGACAGTAACCACTTTGACTTTAGCATCAGCGACTTGTTTCAGTGCCAGAGAAGGTTGTGCTTGTTCACTAGCCAGTACCAGAGTTGGGCGCATGGCAAGGATACCTTCAGCATTTAACTGTCGCATATAACCTACATCCGGCAGTTTGGTAACGGCTACTGGAGTAAGGCTGGTGCTGTCTCGCGCTACTAAGTCTTGATTTGCACCTAATGCCCAGGCAATTTCAGTGACATCGCCACCGATAGTCACCAGGCGTTCGGCAGCACCTGCCATTACTGGCAGGATGAGAAGGGCTAGAAGCAGCCGTTTCATGCAGCGATTCCTTTGCTTTGCAGAGCATCAATTTGGCTGCGCCATTGCTGTTGCTCAGGCTCACCTTCGGTACGCTGACCATAGACTTGAGCAATTTGCGTGCCGTCAGCGGCGAACAGTTCAAGACTGGTGACATAACCGTCTTTCGTGTATTTACGTGTGACCCAGCTTTCAGCAATGGTGTCAGACATCAAGTGCAGGGTGAATTCAGGATTAAAGATATTAATCCAGTTATCCATTGGCATTAACTTACGCACTTCACCGGTAAAGATCTGCACACAACCGCGATTACTAACAAAGATCATAATTTCGTTTTGGTCTTGTTTTGCCAGGTCGAGGATCTGTGCCAGTGCGGTATTATCTACTTTACAGGCCAGGTCATCACTCACCAGACGGAACGCTTGCTGACGGGTAAGCTGGTGACGCTTGAGCAGGATAAAGAACTCATGCACATCAGTCATCGCACGCCATTCGGCTTCGATTTTTGCGCCGTCTACAGTCGGTGTCGTTTCAACAGGCGTTTCTGCGATCAGGACCACAAGTTCAGGATTCTCTTCCTGAACAAATGCTGCCACAACCTGATCCCAGGCGGCGAAATCAGTGTTATCGGTGGTGTAAATTTTCAGTACCGCATCACCATAGGTGTCAAAGAACTGAATACTCTGACGTTCACCACGGGCATTAGCTTCACGGATATAGAAGGCATGTACCCACTGGCTGAAGAACAGACGTAAGTCCAGGGCTCGCGGGTTGAGAATCAAGCCAGCATGGCCGTCGAGATGCTGGTTCTCAAAACGTCCAACCTGCTCATGAACCGCATATTCATTACGGCAAATGCATTTTGTTTCGCCAACAGATTCCAGTGCTGTCAGCAGAGCTTTAGCATCGCTTTTTAAACGTTTAGCATCATGACCAACACGAGCCTGGGTCAGTTCTGCTTCGCTAATCTGCATTAATTTGGCTATGTCCCGGGCATACAGCTTCGGGTGTTCTTGCTTCAGTTGCAACCAGGTTTCATAACGCTGACTCATGTAATGCTCCTTTACCATTGATAGCTCACAAAAATTTTCCCATTACGGCCATCCTGCGGAATACCCTGCGGTGACCAGTATTCTTTATCGAAGGCATTGCCCAGTACCAGCGTAGTTGTCACGCCGCGTAGTTGCTGTTGCCCTTTATAACTGACATAGAAATCGTTGATGCCATACCCGGCCTTAGCCGTGGTACCGAGAGCCAGATCTTTGTAACGGTCAGTAAAAGTACCGACCCAGCCCACCGAGAATCCACTCTGTGCTACCGGAACATCCAGAGTACTGACGACGGTATCCGGATTGGTGGCTATCCAGGCGCCAGTTTTCTCGTTTTTCCCGCTGGTACGGTTATAGGCAAGATTCAGGCTAAAGAAGTCATTGGTATATTTACTCATCACATCCCAACCCCAGATTTTAGCGTTCGGGATGTTATAAGCCATGGTGGTGGTTGGTTTGACATCCAGATCGATGTAGTCTTTTGCTTTGGTGTCGAAGTAGCTGGCTTTAAACTCGATACCGTCATTAGCCATCAACAAGTCATCAAAGCGTAAACCGAAACCGTATTCCTGAGTTTCATTGGTTTCCGGGCGAAGATTTGGGTTAGGCGTCCAGTAGTTAAAGGGAAAATGCATAGAATCGTTATACATTTCAGCCATCGTTGGCGCGCGGAATGCCTGAGCCCATGATCCAAAGACCATTAACCATTCAGTTGGTGTGACAGAAACTGCTCCGCGAGAAGACCACTTACTGGCATCGATATCTGCATTGCCACGGCTGCTGGCACTGTAGTCATCATAGCGAGTCCCGAGCAGGAAACTGACTGGCAGATCGCGCAGGGTGATTTCATCTTGCAGCCAGCCAGACGCGAAATCGATGCTGGCTTGTGGGAAGCTGGTGGTCTGGCCGCTTGGGCGTTGTTTCTGGCGATAATATTCGCTGCCGTAGGTCAAGGTATGAGCGGCCGGGCTATTGTTAAAGGCATTGCTCCGGTTTTCCAGTTTAATACCGTTGGTGGTTTGTTTGCGGAACTCACCTTTTAAATCCAGGGTCTGGGCATTAATGCGTGCTTCTGACCAGTACACAGTAGCATCGGCATTTAACCAGTCATTATCCTGGGGATCGATATGGTATTTAAGCTGGGCATCACGCTGAATAGTGGAGCGGTTAACCATCGGATTTCTGGCGTTTGGCTCGCTTTCTTGCGGATTTTTTGGCTCACGGGCATTGTCATTGTAGTAGCGAACCGACCCTGCCAGGGATTGGGCATCGTTGATAAACCAGGTGCCTTTAGCCAGCATATTACCGATAGTTTCATCATTGGGAGCCGTTTTACCGTTGCTCTGACGCAGATCGCCCCGATCGCGTGCTGACCATGAAACAATACCGTCAAAATCATCGGTACGGCCAAAGGCGCTGGCACCCATACCAAAGCTATGATCGCCAGTAGCCGCGTTGGAGAAAACGCGGTAGCCGCTATTTTTTCCGTCATCTAACAGATCGGCCGCATTCACGGTTTCATAGGAAATCACGCCTCCCAGTGCACCGCTGCCATATAGCAAGGCTGAAGGACCACGAACTACTTCAATACGTTTAATCAGTGACGGATCGATAAAGGTGCTATTCAGGTGCCCGGTATCAGTACCCTGGCGGATACCATCCACCATTGTCAGAACACCACTCTTGCCATAACCACGCATGGAGACATCTTGACCGTTTACACGGCCAGAACCAGAAATAGAGAGTCCTGGAACCCGACGCAGCATATCGGCGGCAGAGGCGGCTGTTTCACTTTCTGGGGTATTGCCTTCTACCACAGTGACCATCATCGGCGCTTCGAAAGTACTGCGTTGATTTCCGGTGGCAACGACCGTCATTTGGTCATTTTTTGCAAAGGCAGGAAGGGTACTGAAAATAGCCAGCGTGATAACAGACAGGCGCAAACCTGCCGACTTTTTGCAAGACATGCGGAATTCTCCATAAGATACAGAAAATGCTGGCTGCCTTGGCGATAAAAACCTGGGTGGCTGGCTTTAAATTTTATTAATAAAAACTATTTGGTCAGGATTAACTTTCCAGCCTGAGTCTGACGTAAAAAATACTGTTGACCTTCATGTACGATGACCACTCGACCTTCCGCACCTAGCAAGTCTTTACTGTCAACTTGGCGTGGTGCATTTGCAGGTAGGGGGCGAGCAGGGGAAGATAATTTATCCATGCGGCTCATTCAACTCATAAATGGCAATCATAATAACAATGATAATCATTATCATAAAAACCCTAATAAGCTGCAAGCGTTATTTGTGAGAATATTGTAAACGATGGAATTTTATGAGGAAAATACTGTCAAAATGCAATAATTGCAAGGTGCTGTTTTATATGATGTTTTGTCGCCACGCAAAATGCTATAGCGACAAAATAGTGACAGGACGTATGTTGCAGTCTTGTAGATAAAACGGGTTAAAACCGTGATTCAACAGCGGTAGCCAGTTTATTCAGCAGGGTAAGCGTATCGTCCCAGTGCAGGCAGGCATCCGTAATTGACTGACCATAGACCAGAGGTTTACCTGCCACCATTGGCTGGCTTCCTTCTTCAAGAAAACTTTCGGCCATAATGCCGACAATCGTCTCAGCACCATTAACGATTTGAGCGCAGACATTGTCACAAACAGTCAATTGTTGCCGGTGTTTCTTCTCGCTATTGCCGTGACTAAAATCAATGACTAAATGTGGTGCTAATTGATGTTCATTGAGCATGGTACAGGCAGTAGCAATATCCTCGGCATGATAGTTGGGCTTTTTTCCACCACGCATAATGACATGTCCGTAAGGGTTACCGCTGGTCTGATAAATAGTCATCTGGCCCTGCTTATCTGGCGAGAGAAACATATGACTTGCCTGGGCTGCCCGGATTGCATCGATAGCGATGCGTATATTGCCATCGGTACCATTTTTAAAGCCAATCGGGCAGGAGAGTGCTGAGGCCATTTCCCGATGAATTTGGCTTTCGGTGGTGCGGGCACCAATTGCGCCCCAGCTAATTAAGTCAGCAATATACTGACCGGTCACCATATCAAGAAACTCAGTTGCCGTCGGCAAGCCCAGTTCATTAACGGCCAGTAACACACGGCGAGCTTGTTCCAGACCAAAGTTTATCCGATAACTACCATTTAAATCCGGATCAGAAATTAAGCCTTTCCAGCCGATTACGGTACGCGGTTTTTCGAAGTAGGTCCGCATTACGATTTCTAGCCGATCCTGATACTGGTCGCGTACAGCCGCTAGTCGGCGGGCATAGTCTATGGCCGCATCAGGGTCATGAATCGAACAGGGGCCGACAATGACCAGCAGGCGTGGATCCTGACCGCTAAGAATTTTTTCAATTCGTTTACGGGAGTCAGTAATATGTTGCGCAACTGGCTCGGAAAGAGGCAGGCGGGTGATTAATTCAGCGGGCGTGACCAAGCTTTCAATGCGAGCAGTGCGTAATTCATCTGTCTTATGCATGATAATCTCAACAAAATTTAGCTCTCTTCGTCTTGTTCAGACAAAGATGTTATGAGGAAAACAATAGCCAAAATCAATATGATTTCAACGCTTGTTTGAATTCACGTAAAAGTGAACCTCACCGATTGATGAGAGTTTACCATAGATAAATGGTCTTTCGTACTAGTTTATTAGTACATTCGGCGATTTAGCCCCATAATATCCAGGATTTTAGTCGCCATCTCTTCAACCGAGTAATTAGTGCTATTCAGATAGCGGATCTGATTTTTACGAAATAATGCTTCGACCTCTGCGACTTCCAGACGACACTGACGCAGTGAAGCATAACGACTATTTTCACGCCGTTCTTCGCGTATTGCAGCCAGGCGTTCAGGATTAATCGTCAGACCAAACAGTTTCGGCTGCAATGCTTTGATTGCTGGAGGCAAGTGCAAGTTATCCATATCGTCGGCAATAAAAGGATAGTTTGCGGCCCGGATACCAAATTGCATCGCCAGATAGAGGCTGGTGGGTGTTTTTCCGCAGCGCGAAACGCCTAATAAAATCACCTGAGCTTGATCGAGGTTGCGCAACGAGACGCCATCATCATGAGCCAGGGTGTAGTCAATAGCGGCAATACGCGCATCATATTTGGTGATATTACCGGGATTCAGGCCATGCGTTCGGTGGGCAATGGGTGCGGGATCTAGCTGTAATTCATTCTGTAGCGGTGCTACCAAGGCTTGTACGATATCCTGACAAAATCCTTCGCTTTGAATAATAATTTCGCGAATTTTTGGGATAACTATCGAATAAAACACCAGTGGGCGAATGCCTGTCTGCTGATAAAGGCGGTTGATTTGTTCCTTTACTTCTTGCGCGCGAGTTTCATTTTCTACAAACGGCAGTGTGACGCTATTGATAGACACCGGAAACTGTGACATTACCGCGTGTCCTAACACTTCTGAGGTAATGGCTGTTCCGTCTGAAATATAAAATACATGACGATCTACTTTGTTATCCATCGTTAATCTCGGTGTATTAAAATGTTAATCACAGCATAAATGAAATTGCGAGTCACGCCAGACGCATTCGGTTAAATCCATTAATTAATTTATCGAGTTCATTATTATTGATTGGCATGGTTCATTAATAATGAAAACAGTGTTTCATTTATTGAGCTATTATATGTTTGAATTAATGACTGGATAATACTTTATGAATCAGTGCGTTGTTGTGGTTACTGATTTATATGAAAATTTAAAATAATTATTTTGCTTGAACGATTCACCGGTTTCTTTCTTACCCCGGAATATGTAAAGCTTATTACGAAGTCTGGTGTTTCTTGTACCCATTCATTTTAAAAAAAGGATTGCTTCAATGTCCAACCATGGTTCGTCACCGCAGGTACTTTGGTATAACCAACTCGGCATGAATGATGTAGACAGGGTCGGAGGCAAAAATGCCTCTCTGGGTGAAATGATTACAAACCTTTCGGGCATGGGCGTTTCGGTCCCGAATGGTTTTGCGACTACTGCCGAGGCGTTTAATCAGTTTCTTGATCAAAGTGGTGTGAATCAACGTATTTATGCGTTGCTGGATGTGACTGATATCGACGATATCACTCAACTTGCTAAAGCTGGCGCACAGATTCGACAGTGGATAATTGACACGCCGTTTCAGCCTGAGCTGGAAACAGCGATTCGTGAAGCCTACCAGACACTTTCGTCTGATGATGAAAATGCTTCATTTGCGGTACGTTCTTCTGCCACAGCGGAAGATATGCCAGATGCTTCATTTGCCGGACAGCAAGAAACATTCTTGAATGTTCAGGGCTTTGATGCGGTATTAGTGGCGGTCAAACACGTCTTTGCCTCGTTGTTTAATGACCGAGCTATCTCCTATCGTGTACATCAGGGCTACGATCACCGTGGCGTGGCGTTGTCTGCCGGTGTTCAGCGCATGGTTCGTTCAGACCTTGCATCATCGGGTGTGATGTTCTCCATTGATACTGAGTCTGGTTTTGATCAGGTGGTATTTATTACTTCTGCCTGGGGACTGGGCGAAATGGTGGTTCAGGGGGCCGTTAACCCGGACGAATTTTACGTTCATAAACCGACACTAGCGGCCGGTAAACCAGCAATAGTACGTCGTACTATGGGTTCAAAAAAGATTCGTATGGTCTATGCTCCCACCCAGGAGCATGGCAAACAAGTACGTATTGAAGATGTGCCAGAAGACGACCGCGATCGTTTCTCTATTACCCAGGAAGAGATCCAGGAACTGGCGTTACAAGCCGTGCAAATTGAAAAACACTACGGTCGCCCGATGGATATCGAATGGGCCAAAGATGGTCATACAGGTAAATTATTTATTGTCCAGGCTCGTCCGGAAACGGTGCGTTCTCAGGGACAAGTGATGGAGCGCTACCAGCTACATGCTCAGGGCAATATTGTGGCAGAGGGGCGTGCTATCGGTCACCGTATTGGGGCTGGGGTAGTAAAAGTTATTCATAATATCAGTGAGATGCATCGTATTGAGCCAGGTGATGTACTGGTGACTGATATGACTGACCCAGACTGGGAACCTATCATGAAAAAGGCTGCGGCGATTGTAACCAATCGCGGCGGACGTACCTGTCATGCGGCAATTATTGCTCGTGAATTAGGGATACCGGCCGTGGTCGGTTGTGGTGATGCCACGGATCGTATCCGTGAAGGGCAGAGTGTGACGGTTTCCTGTGCTGAAGGCGACACGGGTTATGTCTACGCTGAAATTCTCGACTTTACCATCAAGAGTTCCACTGTCGATAAAATGCCCGATTTACCACTGAAAATCATGATGAACGTCGGTAACCCGGACCGCGCATTTGACTTTGCCTGTTTACCTAACGAAGGCGTCGGACTGGCGCGTCTTGAGTTTATTATCAACCGTATGATTGGTGTCCATCCCCGAGCATTGTTAGAATTTGAACAGCAGGAACCGGCTTTACAAGACGAGATTCGGGCGTTGATGAAAGGCTATGACAGTCCGACTGAGTTCTATATTGGGCGTCTGACGGAAGGAATCGCGACACTCGGGGCAGCGTTCTGGCCAAAACGCGTTATCGTGCGCCTGTCTGATTTCAAGTCGAATGAATATGCCAATCTGGTGGGGGGGGAGCGTTACGAGCCAGAAGAAGAAAACCCGATGTTAGGTTTCCGTGGCGCGGGTCGCTATGTTGCTGATAGTTTCCGTGACTGTTTCGCACTGGAGTGCGAAGCCATGAAGCGGGTACGCAATGAGATGGGCTTAACTAACGTTGAAGTGATGGTGCCATTTGTGCGCACCGTCGCCCAGGCTAAGGCGGTAGTTGAAGAGCTGGCTCGTCAGGGACTGAAACGTGGCGAGAATGGTTTAAAACTGATTATGATGTGTGAAATTCCATCTAATGCATTACTTGCGGATCAATTCCTCGAGTACTTCGACGGTTTCTCCATTGGCTCTAACGATATGACGCAGCTGACCCTGGGGCTTGACAGGGATTCCGGTGTGGTCTCCGAGCTGTTTGATGAGCGCAACGAAGCAGTTAAAGCGTTACTCTCTATGGCGATTAAAGCCGCGAAAAAACAAGGTAAGTATGTCGGTATCTGTGGCCAGGGGCCTTCTGACCATGAAGACTTTGCTGCCTGGTTGATGGAAGAAGGGATCGATAGCTTATCTCTGAACCCCGATACCGTAGTACAAACGTGGTTGAGCCTGGCTGAACAGGCGAAGTAACCCAATCATGCCCCTGGACTAACCGTCCAGGGGCATGATTTTAGAACAAAAAAAAGCCCATCTAAGATGATGGGCAAAGACTACACAGCAATTCATTCTGGGGGTATTACGTTTGAGGCTATAATTCGATACTAGGGATTCCTCCTGTCAGCGTCATTCAGATTCATCCCAATCGGCAGTAACAGATAGCGCAGAGTGTTAACAGCATCACAAAAAGTAAGGTTAACGATTCTCGCGCTTTGTTCTGTTAATTATTTAACCTCTATATTTGCTGCTGCATTATCTTCAATTCGTTCAATCACTTCTTCAGGTAGCTCATGCGGTTCCGGGACTTCATCCATCCACACAGTGACCAGTCGGTAAGAGACGGCTAATAACATCGGGCCGATAAACAGACCAATCAGACCAAAGGCAATCAGGCCACCGATAACACCACAGAGAATGAGTATCAGTGGCAAGTCAGCGCCCATCTTAATCAGCGCCGGACGGATCACATTGTCCATGGTGCCAACCACGCAACTCCACACCACTAATACCGTGCCCCAGGTCGCGTCACCACTCCAGTAAAGCCAGATAATAGCGGGGATCAGAACCAGCAACGGACCAATCTGTACCAGACAGCAGAGGATCATCACAACCGTCAGTAAAGAGGCAAACGGAATGCCAGCGATAGCCAGACCTATACCGCCTAAAATCCCCTGAGCGAGTGCGGTCACGACCACGCCTAGCGCTACTGCGCGGATTGCCTGGCTTGCCAGGATAACGGCAGCATCCCCACGTTTCGGCGCGAGACGTGCAGCAAAATGACGCAGACTGTAGCCAATACTTTCGCCCTTAGCATAGAGCACGATACTGAACAGTAGCATTAAACCCAGGTGAATCAATAAACTGCCAATTTGTACTGCTTGATTTAAAAACCAGGTTGTGGTGATCCCCACATAGGGTTTTACCCGATCAAAAAGAGCATTGCCGCCGCTATTTAACAGGCCATTCCACAGGCTGTATAACTTATTGCCGATGACGGGAATATTCTGTAACCATTCAAGCGTGGGCAGGACAAAATGGCCTTCCTTTGCCCATTCGATAAGCGGACCGCTGTTGACGACCAGGCTATTGGCGAGTAACGAGATCGGAATAACAAAAATCATCATCAGCAGTAGCATCATCACGATGACGGCAGGAATACGCTTTCCCCATAAAATACGCTCTATTTTGATCAGTAAAGGCCAGGAGGCGATGACGATAGTTCCTGCCCATGCCAGTCCTAATAAGAACGGACGGGTTATCCAGATACAGGCAACAATCATCAATGACATACATAAAACTGAGAGAACAATCCGCAGGAGATCCTCAGTCGGGTTGACTTTAACCATGAAATAATCACCTTAATAAACAGCAAGAACGTTTACGTGACGTTAGCAGAGAATAGAATGATGGTGCATTTTATTGAGTCTTAACAAGAGTGTTAAGCGATTAATTATCGTAAATAACTGCCGCAACTTTTAATGAAATATGATAAAAAAAGAGACGCAAACGATAACTTACAACTACCAAAAATAGGGTCGGTTCATCAATGATCCCACAAATTTCCCAAGCACCGGGTGTCGAACAGACGGTGCTCAATTTTTTGCAGGTACTGGAGCAACAAGGTTTTACAGGTGATAGCGCCACTCGCTATGCAGATCGTTTAACCATGGCAACGGACAACAGTATCTATCAACTGATGCCCGATGCGATAGTCTTTCCTCGCTCGACCGATGACGTGGCATTAATTACCCGCATTGCTAATCAGCCGTCGTTTAAGTCTCTGACTTTTACCCCGCGTGGTGGCGGGACAGGCACCAATGGGCAGGCGCTCAATCGTGGCATTGTGGTGGATATGTCTCGTTATATGAACCGTATTCTGGAGGTTAATCCAGAAGAGGGTTGGGTGAGAGTGGAAGCCGGGGTTATCAAAGATCAACTCAATCAATACCTCAAACCTTATGGCTATTTCTTTGCGCCTGAGCTGTCAACCAGCAACCGTGCCACGCTCGGCGGAATGATCAATACTGATGCGTCCGGACAGGGTTCATTGGTCTATGGTAAAACTTCCGATCATGTACTGGGTGTTAAAGCCGTATTGATGGGTGGTGATATTCTTGATACCCACTCAATGCCAACCGCGCTTGCCGAAGCAAAAGGTCAGGAAGAAGGGATAGTTGGACATATCTATCACACCGTGCTGACGCGCTGCCGTGACAGACGAGCGTTGATTCTCGACAAATTCCCGAAACTGAATCGCTTTTTGACCGGATACGATTTACGCCATGTATTTGACGACACCCTGTCTCAGTTTGACTTGACCCGGATCCTGACCGGTTCGGAAGGTACGCTGGCGTTTATCACTGAAGCGAAACTCGATATTACTCGCTTACCTAAAGCTCGTTGTCTGGTTAATGTCAAATATGACTCATTTAACTCGGCCCTGCGTAATGCACCCTTTATGGTTGAAGCCCGGGCATTGTCGGTCGAAACGGTGGACTCCACAGTATTAAACCTTGCTCGGGAAGATATAGTCTGGCACTCCGTCAGTCAGTTGATTACTGATATTCCCGGCAAAGAGATGCTAGGCCTGAATATTGTTGAGTTCGCAGGCGATGATGTTGCGCTAATAGAGCAACAAGTCAGTGCTCTGTGTACGCGTCTTGATAGCCTGATAGCGAGTGAAGAGGGCGGGGTTATTGGCTGGCAGGTCTGTCAGAAACTGGCTGATATTGAACGCATTTACGCGATGCGTAAGAAAGCGGTCGGTTTGCTAGGTAATGCGAAGGGTGCAGCAAAACCTATCCCATTTGCTGAAGATACCTGTGTTCCACCCCATCACCTGGCGGACTACATTGTTGAGTTCCGTGCTTTGCTAGACAGCCATAACCTCAGTTATGGCATGTTCGGACATGTGGATGCCGGGGTATTACATGTTCGCCCGGCGCTGGATATGTGCGACCCACAGCAAGAAATTCTGATGAAAAGTCTGTCAGATGAGGTTGTGGCGTTAACGGCGAAGTACGGTGGACTCCTGTGGGGTGAGCATGGTAAAGGATTCCGTGCCGAGTACAGCCCGGCATTTTTTGGTGAAACCTTGTATGAGGAACTCTGTCGGATTAAAGCGGCATTTGACCCAGATAACCGCCTGAATCCTGGGAAAATTTGTCAGCCATACGGCAGTGATGCGCCGATGATGCAGGTAGATGCCGTCAAACGTGGCACCTACGACAGACAAATCCCCGTTAATGTTCGTACCTCATGGCGTGGGGCGATGGAGTGCAATGGCAATGGCTTGTGCTTTAACTTTGATGTGAAAAGCCCAATGTGCCCATCAATGAAAATTACCAGCAACCGCCTGTACTCTCCGAAAGGCCGCGCCACACTGACCCGTGAATGGCTGCGTATGCTGTCTGAACAAGGCGTCGACCCACTTAAACTTGAACAACAGCTACCTGAGCGCAATACCAGTTTGCGTTCATTGATTGAGCGGACACGCAATAGCTGGCATGCCCGTAAAGGCGCGTATGACTTCTCCCACGAAGTAAAAGAGTCGATGTCGGGCTGTCTGGCTTGTAAAGCCTGTTCCACACAGTGTCCCATTAAAATCGATGTTCCCGCATTTCGTTCGCGTTTTTTACAGCTCTACCACACTCGCTATCTGCGCCCGGCGCGAGATCATTTGATGGCTAATGTCGAGCTATACGCGCCATTGATGGCTAAGACACCAAAAATGTTTAACTTCTTTATGCGCCAGCCCTGGGTACAAAAGTTGTCAGAAAAACATATCGGCTTAGTCGACTTACCTTTGCTGTCGAGCCCAAGCTTAAAGCAGCATCTGGTTGGGCACCGTTCAGCCAATACCACTCTGGAGCAACTGGAAAGTTTCAGTCCGGCACAGCGAGCAAAAACGATACTGGTGGTGCAAGATCCTTTTACCAGTTTCTATGATGCTCAGGTGGTCGCTGATTTTATCAAGCTGGCAGATAAACTGGGATTTGAACCTGTGGTACTGCCGTTTTCACCGAACGGTAAAGCACAACACGTGAAAGGGTTTCTTAAACGGTTTGCTCGTACTGCCAGTAAAACATCTGAAATCCTTAACCGTATTTCCCGTTTAGGCATGCCGATGGTCGGCGTTGATCCCGCACTGGTGTTGTGTTATCGGGATGAATACCAGCAAACACTGGGCGAGGCCAGAGGGGAGTTTCAAGTGCAGCTGGTGCATGAGTGGTTGCAGGTGGTACTGGATAAGTCAGCTGTTTCTGCGGCTGAAGGTGAACCTTGGTACTTATTTGGGCACTGCACTGAAACAACAGCCTTACCGACCTCAACCGGAGAATGGAGTGGTATTTTTGCACACTTTGGCGCGAAGCTTGAAAACGTCAGTGTCGGGTGTTGTGGCATGGCGGGGACTTACGGGCATGAAACGCTTAACCACGTCAATTCACGCGGGATCTATGCTCTTTCCTGGCAGCAGTCTATACAGCGCTTGCCGCAACAGCGCTGTCTGTCGACGGGTTACTCTTGCCGCAGCCAGGTTAAACGGATAGAAGGGCAAGTGATCCGTCATCCTCTACAGGCACTACTGGAGGTTATCGGATGATATGGCGGCGTGAAGTTACCCTCGACCAAATCAATGCCATGAGTAAAAATAATATGGTCGGTCATCTGGGCATTGAGGTGACTCGCTTAACCGCAGATGAACTGGAAGCAATCATGCCAGTGGATGAACGGACGCGTCAGCCTTTCGGTTTGTTACATGGCGGTGCTTCGGTGGTACTGGCAGAGACGCTGGGGTCGATTGCGGGTTATTTATGCACTGAAGGTGAGCAGAAGGTCGTGGGGGTAGAGGTCAATGCCAGCCATCTCCGTTCTGCGCGTGAAGGTCTGGTTCGTGGTGTTTGCCGCGCTATTCATGTTGGTCGTCGGAATCAAGTCTGGCAAATCGATATCTATAATTCACAGGGACAGCTTTGCTGTTCCTCGCGCCTGACTACGGCGGTTATCTGAAGGTCTGTGACTTCGCTATTGCTTGAGGGTGATGGCGAAGTGATATTAAGCCTCTGGCATCACGCTCAAGCGTTTATTTACAGCGAATCGAATCATTACCTGTCTTAGCCTTACACTGCGTTCCTGAGCGTCTTCTGGAGCCTGTTTAAATGCTTTTGATTATGGTGGAATCAGAATTCGTGAAGGGCGTAAATTGCAGACAAAAAAAATGGCGCACAATGTGCGCCATTTTCATCAAGAGACTCTTACTTGCGGTAAGAGTGAGCTTGATTGTCCAGACGTTGGTTAGCACGTGCTGCATCGTCTTTAGCTGCTTGAACGTCAGAACGAACTGCGTTCACGTCGCTGCTCAGCTGATCAACTTTAGCGTTCAGAGTCTGAACGTCAGAAGACAGTTGATCGATTTTAGCGTTGCTTGAGCAACCAGCCAGCAGAGCAGAACCCAGGATTACCGCGCCCAGTACCAGTTTAGTACGATTCATTATAAATATCCTCTAGATTAAGTTAATCTCCATGTAGCCTTATAAGTATTACACAAAGTTTTTTATGTTGAGAATAAATTTTTCCGGATATTGCATTTAAAGTTGATCGTTTGCTCAAAGAAGCATCGAAAAGGGGAAGGAAACAAAAAAAAGGGCACTTTGTATCAGAAACATCCCATTAAAAAGCCAATATAAAATTAATAACTGAAGGCATTTTTATTTCAGTCGTTCAAAAAAGAGGCGACCAGATGAGATTTTTTATCAAAGCAGCTACCAGAAAAATATTATGCTTTTAAGACTTATGCAACAAATTTATGTTATGGCTTCTTCTCTCACTATCACCGCAAATAATATGGCGGATTACAGACAGTAAAAAAGCGCCCGCAGGCGCTTATATAGTGTCAGGCTGTAGTCGTTGACTTACAGGACATGTACAGAAGAGGTGTTGGTGGTGCCGCTGGAAACTAATGCACCAGAAACCATAACGACAACTTCACCTTTTTTCGCCAGGCCACTTGCCAGCGCAGCTTCTTTACCCAGACGATAAAAATCATCAGTAGAGGCGATTTCTTTGACTACCGTGCTCACTACGCCTTTGCTCAATTGAAGCTGACGAGCAGTCTGCTCATTGGTTGTCAGAGCCAGAATGGTCGCGTTAGGGAAATATTTACGCACGGCCTTGGCTGATTTACCACCTTGAGTTGCCACGACAATCAGTGCCGACTCCAGTTTTTCAGCGGTTTCAACAGCACTACGGCAAACGGCTTCAGTGATACGCAGTTTACGGTTGTCAAAGCTGCTATCAAGACGGCTATCCATAACACGATCGGTACGGCTACAAATGGTAGCCATAATGCTCACTGCTTCCAGAGGGTATTTGCCTTTAGCCGACTCACCAGACAGCATAACTGCATCAGTACCATCGATAATGGCGTTGGCAACGTCACCGGCCTCTGCACGAGTAGGGCGTGGGTTCTTGATCATCGAGTCGAGCATCTGAGTTGCAGTAATAACCACTTTACGTGCGCGAACACATTTCTCGATCATCATTTTCTGAGCGAAAATAACTTCTTCAACCGGTATCTCAACACCCAAATCACCACGAGCGACCATGATACCGTCAGAGGCTTCAAGGATTTCGTCAAAATTGTTCAGGCCTTCCTGGTTTTCAATTTTAGAGATAATGTGAATATTCTCTCCACCATGTTCTTTCAGGAATTCACGGATTTCGATAACGTCTGAACGCTTACGGATAAAGGAAGCCGCAACAAAGTCAACGCCTTGCTCACAACCAAAGATCAGATCCTGTTTATCTTTTTCAGCCAGTGCTGGCAGGGCGATAGAAACGCCTGGCAGGTTAACACCTTTGTTTTCACCCAGGTCGCCGTTATTCAGCACTTTACAGATAACGTTTTTACCTTCAATGGCGGTAACTTCCATACCAATCAAACCATCGTCGACCAGTACAGTATTGCCTACGCTCAGATCGTTAGTGAAGCCTTCATAGGTGACAGCCACGATATCGCTATTACCGACAACGGTTTTATCGGTCGTGAAAGTAAAGGTTTGTCCTGCTTTCAGAGCAACGTCGTTGCCGCCTTCCAGTTTGATAGTACGAATTTCTGGGCCTTTAGTATCCAGCAGGATTGCAGCAGGCATACCGGTTTTAGCGACCACATTACGCAGGTTTTTAATACGCTGACCATGTTCAGCGTAATCACCATGAGAAAAGTTTAAACGCATCACGTTCATGCCAGCTTCTAGCATTTTGGTCAGCATTTCTTCAGATTCAGTTTTTGGACCGATAGTACAAACAATTTTAGTTTTTTTCATAATAAGCTTATCTATAAGTTGAGGAGGATTGTTAAATTTTGATCTCGGCGATGCTGGCTGCCGAAACTTAAAAGAATATGGATGTTGCGCAAGGAGTACATGTTAAGGATAGGTGACAGAAAAGAAGCGTGCAGAAGAATATTTGCTAGAGGTTCAGCGGGAGATAATTGGGATAGTTTTCGTTGTATTAAGAAGGAGTCCAATGTGCTGAAACCTTTCAAGTTAAGAACGCGCGTATTATAAAGATTTATCGGCATGAAAGGAATGAAAAACGGCTATCATATGAAGAAAGAAGCACTTTTTTTATCAGGTAGAGCAGCAGATGATTCTATTATGAGCAATTGTGAGCAAATATGGATAATAAAGTATCAGCCCAGTAGCGCAAACTTATCGCGATTCTGATTTTAATTGCGCGTACTGCACAGGATGGACTACTTATCATCTGGGATGAATGTCACAGATAACAGCAGAAGCGACAATCAATTCGAGATTTTAACTTGGAGTAGATGTTGATTTTTCAGAGGATAAAAAATAAGACAGATTCATTTAACATTTGTTAAATGGTGCGTCCGAGTGGACTCGAACCACCGACCCCCACCATGTCAAGGTGGTGCTCTAACCAACTGAGCTACGGACGCACTGTAAAGATGATGGTGCGTTCAATTGGACTCGAACCAACGACCCCCACCATGTCAAGGTGGTGCTCTAACCAACTGAGCTATGAACGCAATGTGTCTGTGTGACAACGGGGACGAATATTAACGGCACAGGTGCAGGCTTGCAAGGAGAAAAATACAAATTTATGCACTATTTCAATCAACTGTCGAGACTCTGCACAAAATGCTGCTAAAACAACCGTTTGGTTTACGGAAATTCATCGTCCGGGCAACTTACGCGAACCCGGACGATGAAAGTGACTGGTTAGCGAGCTGCGCGCTGTAATATAAGCGCAGCGGGTTGGCGCTGTAACCAACGTACACGAAGCATCATCATAATTGCTGCCGCAGTCAGACCAATAATAAAGCCTATCCAGAAGCCCGCAGGTCCCATTCTGTCAACCACTAAGTCGGTAAGCGCAAGAGTATAGCCAGAAGGCAAGCCCAGCACCCAGTAGGCGGTGAAGGTGATATAGAAAATAGCCCGGGTATCTTTATACCCACGCAAAATACCACTCCCGACGACCTGAACGGAGTCCGAAATCTGATAAATTGCCGCGAGTAGCATCAAATGTGTCGCCAGTGCAATAACCGCAGGGTCGCTGTTATAGAGTAAAGCAATAGGCTCGCGGAAGGTGATGGTAAACAGTGCTGTTAGCATAGCCATACCGATCCCGACTGCAATACCAGTTCTGGTGGCAACCTGAGCCTGTTCAGTAGAACCCTGTCCGAGATAGAAACCAACGCGAATGGTCACCGAAACAGCCAGTGACAGCGGTAATACGAACATCAATGAACTGAAGTTAAGCGCTATCTGATGTCCGGCAACATCGACAATACCCAGTGGGGAAACTAATAATGCCACTACTGCAAATAGCGTCACTTCAAAGAACAAGGCTAAGGCAATGGGTAAACCTATCTGAGTCAGACGTTTAATTACTGCCCAGTCAGGCTTGCTAAAGGCAAGCGGATTTTTAATATCACGCATTGAGCCTGCTCTTTTAATATAGGAAAGCATAAAAAAGAACATTGCCCAATAAACCACGATTGAAGCCACAGCACAGCCGACACCACCTAATTCAGGCATGCCAAAATGGCCGTAAATAAAGATGTAGTTAATCGGAATATTGATTAACAGACCAATAAATCCCACCACCATACCGGGTTTCGTTTTTGACAGCCCTTCACACTGGTTGCGTCCTACCTGATAGAACAGGTAGCCAGGAACGCCCCATAGCAAGACACGTAGATAGAGAACCGCTTTATCTGCGAGCTCCTGATCCACATTATCCATTGCCCGGATAATATAACCGGCGTTCCAGAGCACCATCATGACCAGCACTGAGACAAAGCCCGCCAGCCAAAAACCTTGCCCAACTTGATGGGCAATACGATGACGTCGCGCGGACCCATTGAGTTGCGCAATCGTAGGGGTTAACGCCAGTAGCAGACCGTGGCCAAACAGAATTGACGGAAACCAAATCGAGGTACCAATGGCGACTGCTGCCATATCCGTGGCACTGTATCCCCCAGCCATCACGGTATCAACAAAACCCATTGAGGTGAGTGCGACTTGCGCAATGATAACGGGAATAGCCAGAGTAAGAAGCTGCCGTGCTTCAATAAAATACTTCTGCATAGACATACCTGGTTATACCGTTCATAAGTCATGTTGCCTTGAGAGGCTTTGGCGATGTGCCTGCAAGCAATTTGAGTTATTAAAGGTATTTATTAGAGGTTAAAAAAGCCGCAATTTATGGCGACTAATAAGATGAACTGATACTTAATCGGGTCTGTACCCGCCATACTTCAAGTTGCTTGGGTATTGCGTGCGTGAGGCTCGCCGAATTACATAGTTTACCTATGCTCATCGACGCGCCTCACTTCACGCCTACAAGCAACCCGAATTATTTTGGGTCTATTGTAGCGAGAGTTTATTTATAAACCAGTGAAAAGTAAGTAACGACGGATGATTGCTGGCACGCTTTTTTTTCAGCTGATAAAATGTGTCAATACTAAAAGATCTTTAATACGATAATCGCTGGTACATCGTCAGGAGTCTAAGCATGTTTACAGGTATTGTGCAGGGTACTGCTTCCCTGGTGTCCATTGAGGAAAAATCCAATTTCCGAACCCATATTATTGAGTTACCAGCAGAATTACTGCCAGGTCTCGAAACCGGAGCCTCAGTAGCCCATAACGGCTGTTGCCTGACGGTAACGGCTATCGACGGCAATCACGTGAGTTTCGATTTAATTAAAGAAACTCTGCGTATTACGAATCTGGGGGAATTAGAGGTCGGCAGTATCGTCAACATTGAGCGGGCAGCGAAATTCAATGACGAAATTGGCGGTCATTTAATGTCCGGGCATATTGCGACAACCGCAGAAGTTTCAAAAATTCTAACCTCAGAAAATAATCGTCAAATTTGGTTCAAAGTTCAGGACCAGGCACTGATGAAATATATTCTACATAAAGGTTTTATTGGTATTGATGGTATTAGTCTGACGGTGGGAGAGGTCACGGCAACGCGTTTTTGTGTGCATCTGATCCCTGAAACCCTCGAACGTACAACTTTGGGTAAAAAGAAACTGGGTCAGCGAGTGAATATCGAGATTGATCCCCAGACCCAGGCGATTGTTGATACGGTAGAGCGAGTCCTGGCCAGCCGGGCAGTCAAATTGTCAGAAACAGACGAATAAGTCAGGACATCGTTAGTGTGGCCATAAGACAGGAGTCATCCCGCCTTATGGTCAATAGCGCGTAGGTCACCGAGCGACACGAAGTCCATTATCCGCACCCCTGCTAAAAACTATCTGCCAGAGCTGAATATCTCGCGCCCGAAAAGCCCCTGCACAGGCATTGAGATAATAGCTAAACATACGATAGAAGCGTTCATCGTAATTTTTACTGATTTCTGGCCAAAACATGTGGAAACGTTCAGCCCAGGCCATCAATGTTTTGTCATAGTCAGCACCGAAGTTGTGCCAGTCTTCCATAACAAAATGCGACTCGCTGGCCGCTGCAATCTGACAAACTGAAGGTAGCCGACCATTAGGGAAAATATATTTCTCGATCCATGGGTCGACCTTATTGTGGGATTGATTTGAACCGATGCTGTGTAGTAGGAAAAGACCCTGTGGCTTCAGGTTTCTGTCGACGATATCAAAGTAGGTGGCGTAATTTTTGGGGCCAACATGTTCAAACATTCCGACGGAAACGACACGGTCAAACTGTTCATGGAGGGAACGATAATCCTGGAGCAAGATAGTAACATCCAGTCCAGCACAACGTTGTTGGGCCATTTTTTGTTGTTCGGCGGAAATAGTGACGCCAAAAACAGATACCCCATAATGACGTGCCGCAAACTCAGCCAGTCCTCCCCACCCACATCCGATATCGAGTAACTTCATCCCGGGTTGTAGTTGCAGTTTTTCACAGATAAGTTTCAGTTTATCGTTCTGTGCATCATCCAGCGTGGTCGCATCTTTCCAGTAGCCACAGGAGTACTGCATAGACTTATCCAGCATGTGTTGAAATAAGTCATTCCCAAGATCGTAATGCTTTTTTCCTACGATCCATGCCCGCTTTTTAGATTGCAGATTGATCAATTTAGCAGCAGCAACACGCAGAGTGTCTTTGAAATGGTGCGGGAGTTGTTTTTCGAGACCTGCGTTGATGGCTTTAGTAAAAAATAGATCCAGTCGCTCACAACTCCACCAGCCATCCATATAGCTTTCACCAAGGCCAAGAGAGCCTTCTTGAAGCACACGTTTAAAAAAATCGGAGTTATTTACCTGAATATCAAAATTGTTCGGGCCGTTGATGGTAATTCCTGCACGCCCCAGCATTTCAGCCACGATACGGTACCACTCACTACCCTGTAAATCTTCTTCTATGCACGATGAACTCATAGCTTCTCCATCACCATTGTGATCAAAACACCAGGATATTTGTCATTATTCTGGTGGTTGTGAGAAATTTCACGGTACACCCGTCATACTTCAAGTTGCCTGGATGTTGCCAGCGCCCAAACCGCCGAATCACAGAGTTTATCTATGCTCATCGACGATCTGAGTTTGGCGCCTACAAGCAACTCGAATTATGTAGGGTATATACCATGAGTCTGAAATCCTGTGTTTAAAAAGGAGAGGTATCTCCTTAGAGAGCATTTATGAAACTATACCCGTCATACGTCAAGTTGCCTGGGCGTTGCTGCAGTGAGGACAGCCGCATCACAGAGTTTATCTATGCTCATCGACGGCCTGAGCTTTGCGCCTACAAGCAACTCGAACTATTTAGGGTATAAATAATACTATTTAGAATAGAGTATGAATCAGTAGTGATAATGATTTTTATCAAAACTGATTCATATTTGGCAAGATGATTGTGCATCTCTGGTGAGAAGAAATATTGTTAATGTGTGCTAGATAGGGCTGTGTCGGTCTTTTGGCTTGCTTGTGGGCAACGTTGTAGCAAATAACCTAAACCTGCGAGCGCGATAGTAGCAAGCATAACAGTGGCTGTAGTCAGTAGTGGCGTAATAATCAGCCACGAGACGACAAGGCTTGCGAGGAAACAGAGGCCTAACTGTAAGGTATTCTGTAGGGCGGCCGCTTTACCACTGGCATGCGAGAACGGCAGCAAAGCTGCAGCGACGACAATCGGATAAATAGCGCCATTTGCCATAGCCATAATACAAAATGGGATCAGTACCAGTGTCAGTGTAGCGTGACCGCTGACTGCTACCGCCCAAGTTGCTGCGGTGCTCAATGCGTACAGAACCAGTAACCAGGGGAGTAACGTTTTACCCTTGAATTTTTGCAATGCACTACGACAGCCGTATCCGCCAATTAAAAAAGCAATTGTCTGAGGCATATAACTTAAACCGATCGCAGAAGCACCATAACCCATTTCGCTAATAATAAATGGCGAACCCGTTAACCAGGCGAAGAAACTAGCAGAGCAGGCAGCGTAGATCAAAACGTTGCCACTATAGGTACGAGAGCGCAGCAAGGAAAAGAAACTGACCTTTTCCTCACCAATGGGAGCCGGTTTGGCGGGTTGTGGCTTTAAAAATAGCGCAGGCACCATTAATACTAGCGTCACGGAAAACAGCACGGCAAAGATAGCCTGCCACTCAAAATGGTTGAGTAACCAGCTGCCGAGTAAAGGGGCCAGAGCGGGGGACAGACCAACCAACGGCATAATCGTGGCGAAGATACGACTGGCGCGGTGAGCGGGATAGTGGTCGGTGACTAAGGCTTGCCAGCTTACGGCGGCAGAGCAGACGCCCACTGCCTGAATAAAGCGCAGTACTAACAGTTGTGTGACGTTTTCGACCCACAACATACCAAGGCAGCTCACAGCAAAGATACTTAAACCAATCAATAAGATGGATTTGCGACCATATTTATCGGACAGCGGTCCCCAGGCTAATTGGGCAAAAGCAAAGCCCGCGAGGAACAGACTCAAACTGGCACTGATAGCCGATGCGTCACTGCCTAAGCCTTGTTGAATAGCAGGGAAGGCGGGTAAATACATGTCTGTAGCCAGGAAGCCAAGCATACTCAGGCCAGTCAGCCAGATAAGAAATCCCTTTGACGGTTGCATATTTTTCTCTTGTTTTAGGAGCAGGTGAATGAGTCAAAAGTCTACGGAGTGGCAATATTGTTGTGAAACGCTATTATTTGCTTATTGCGTTCAAAAATTTTGCAGGCAAAAACATGTGGTCTGAATATTCTCTCGAAGTCGTTGATGCTGTCGCGCGTAATGGTAGTTTCAGTGCCGCAGCGCAAGAGCTCCACCGCGTGCCTTCGGCGATCAGTTATACCGTTCGGCAACTAGAGGAGTGGCTCGCGGTTCCCTTATTTGAACGGCGACATCGTGATGTCGAACTTACTGCTGCTGGTGTCTTTTTTTTAAAAGAGGGCCGTTTTGTCATCAAAAAAATGATGGCAACTCGTCAGCAATGTCAGCAGATTGCCAATGGCTGGCGTGGTCATCTGGCGATTGCGGTTGATAATATTGTAAAGCCGCAACGCATCCGACAATTGGTGATTGATTTTTATCGTCATTTTCCTGATGTCGAACTGCATGTTACTCGGGAGGTTTTTAACGGTGTATGGGATGCACTGGCTGATGGCCGAGTGGAACTGGCTATCGGTGCAACTCAGGCGGTGCCGGTGGGGGGGCGTTATGGTTTTCGTGATATGGGAGTATTAAGCTGGCACTGTGTGGTTGCAGCCAACCATCCTCTGACCCAGTTACATAGCGCAACTATGAGTGATGAGATCTTACGTGACTGGCCTTCGCTGGTGCTGGAGGATACTTCCCGCTCGTTACCTAAACGTACGACCTGGCTGCTGGATAATCAACGGCGTCTGGTGGTTCCGGACTGGATATCAGCCGTAGATTGTCTGAATGCAGGTCTCGGTATCGGGATGATTCCATCCCATATTGCCAGGCCCTGGCTTGAAAAAGGAGCCTGGAAACAGTTGCAGCTGGAAAACCCTTTCCCGGACGCTGCCTGTTGTCTGACTTGGCGACAAGACGACCAGTCACCTGCTTTAAAATGGTTACTGGACTATTTAGGAGACAGTGACACCATGAACCAAGAGTGGTTACAGGAGTCAGACGTTGAGTTCTGACCCCTGCCATGGCTAGCGACGATAATCGATAAACGGACCATCAGTCACGGAGCGTCGTTCGACAATCCTTGGATGAACTTCGATGGTTTTTGACTCTTCACGTTTATTGATAATGCGATCAAGCAACATATTCAAAGCCGTTTCCCCAAGACGTTCTTTGGGTTGATGAACGGTGGTTAATGCAGGTGAAAAGTAACGAGAGTTTCTTATATTGTCATAGCCAATGATGGAGATATCCTGTGGAACACGTAATCCCATTTCATCAGCAGCACAAATAGCGCCCATCGCCATGACATCTCCGCCGCAGAATACTGCGGTAGGACGATGAGACTGGTTTAAGAGCTGCTGCATCGCGCGATACCCAGACTCTGGCTCAAAATCACCCTGGACAATCCAGTTGGCAGGAATGGCCAGATTAGCCTCATCCAGCGCTTTCATAAAACCGGCATGACGACCACCACCGGTATTACGCTCCAGCAGGCCAGGGATGGCGGCGATATCACGATGACCGCGCTCAATCAGATAACGACCAGCCAGATAACCACCGTGGAATGCATTATCAATAACGGAGTCAGTAAAGTCCGCGCGTGACTCGCCCCAGTCCATCACCACCATCGGGATATTGCGGTACTCTTCCAGAGTTGTCAGTAAATCATCAGGATACTCTGAACACATCACTAACAGCCCATCGACACGCTTTTGCGCCATCATTGACAGATAGGCTTTCTGCTTTTCAAAATTGTTATGTGCATTACCGAGGATCAACGTATAGCCTTTCGCAAAACAGTGATTTTCCACTGCTTCAATTATCTCGGCAAAATAAGGTGCTTCACTCGAGGTTGCTAGCAGGCCAATAGATTTGGTGTGGTTGACCTTCAGGCTGCGTGCTACGGCGCTGGGCGAGTAGTGAAGCTCTTTGATAGCTACCCAAACTGCATTACGCGTCTCCTCTGCCACAAATCGCGTCTTGTTAATGACATGTGACACAGTGGTAGTGGAAACGTTTGCGCGCTTCGCAACGTCTTTAATTGTTGCCATTAAATGTCACTCCAGACCATATTGTAACCTCCTGAGGTAAACGTTTGCCTCCGCCAGTTTCCGCGTTTTTCATCGAGTAAAGCCTGTCGGAATACGATATCTGATGGGGAGGGCGTGTTGCCGGATATCGGGCAATAAACTAGCACAGGATTTTGGCCGATTCTGAACAAAAGTGAAAGCAGAAAAAAGCTGTTATTATCAGAGATAACATGATTTCTTTACGCAATTGTGGGAAAATCATTCAAGCCCTATGTTTTATAAGGTCATAAAAGGAGAGTAGTGATGAGCACCGACCTGAAATTATCTCTGATGACGACATCTGTTGCATTGGTTCTAATTGTTATCGCGAGTTTTATCGCGATACTGCATTAAGCAGTTAAGGGAACAGGCTATCTGTTCCCTTAACTTTTTCTGAGAGTAACAGCAGGGACTGTATTAGCGCAGTGTTTTTGGTGTCATCACTCGACGAGCACCCACATAATGACGTTGCCAGTAGTCTTCACTCAGGGACGTTATCTGTATATCACGCCCGCTACGAGGCGACTGAATAAACTTCCCGTTACCGATATAAACACCAACATGGTCAGCAGTCCCTCTGCCCTGAATGCGGAAGAAAACGAGATCGCCACTTTCAAGTTCGCTGCGATTAACTCTGGCAGCATCTTCAAGGTGATACATTTCGTTTGCGGTACGTGGGATTCGGAAGTTAACTAAATCTTTATAAGCGTAATAAACTAGGCCGCTACAGTCAAAACCGGTCATTGGAGAAGTGCCTCCCCAGCGGTAAGGTTTGCCTAACTGCCCCATTAATTTATTCATTGCAGTCTTTTGTGCTTTTTGTACCCGGGCTTTATGCGCTTGGGCCAGAGTCTGGCTTTTTACCTTTTTCGTTGCGCAGGCAATTTTCTGTCCTTTTTTATTGACGCATTTTTCAGAACGAAGCGCAGTTTTAACGCCTGACGCTGGAATCACTTTCACCGCGTTTTTTTTATTTGCTGTATGTGACGGTTTGGAGGTTTTAGCAGCAGGCTTGGATTTATTGATTGAGCGAGTTTTGTTAGTGCTGGTACTGGCTTGTCGGCTCTGATTTTTTTGTGAGGTTGTTTTGCTATTGTGTTGCCGGTTTTTCTCTTTATTTTTCTTAACTGTACTGGCTGATGAGCTCTGAGTCAGCTCAGTAGTACGCGTCTGTTGAGAAGCCTGGGTTAACGGTGTCCAGGACAAAGCCAAGAGCAGAGTACAGAGAGTAAGAGAACGTATTTTTATCCGTGCCACTCGTCAATCCTCTGATGAAATAAAACATGATAGTGAGCATCATGTGCGGTTATATAGGGTGGATATTAGTGAAAATCGTTATTCGCTGTTCTGTATTAGCGAAACGCGTTAATTCTAATGCATAAACGCCACTTATGTTAATAGCAATAATCAATGAAAAACGCATAATGTTATCTGGCGCTAAAAATTTAAACAGTCAGGGCTGCTCACCTTGGGTCTATAGCGGATTGAAGGCCTGATTAACCGATTTTTGATGCTAATTTCACCATCAATTAATCTGCCTCCAAACCCACATAAAAAATGTTGTTTTCTGGGATGGACTCTAATGGATACAATGAGCAGCTAAAGTTGTATAAAAAGTCTGAGGAAGCATGACAATGAGCACATTAGAAAAAATTCAACGCCAGATTGCAGAGAATCCAATTCTTCTCTATATGAAAGGCTCTCCGAAATTACCAAACTGCGGTTTTTCCGCACAAGCAGTACAGGCTCTTTCTGGTTGTGGCGAACGTTTCGCCTATGTTGATATTTTGCAGAACCCGGATATTCGTGCTGAGTTACCAAAATATGCTAACTGGCCGACTTTCCCACAACTGTGGGTTGACGGTGAGCTGGTAGGTGGGTGCGATATTATTATTGAAATGTATCAGCGCGGCGAATTGCAAAGCCTGATCAAAGAAACAGCAGCAAAGTATCCAACACCTGAAGCGGATGCTTGATTTATCGGACCAGGCTGAATAACTCAGCCTGGTTCATTTCTGACCGGTTAGCTTTTGAAACCGGTCAGTTTTCCTTTAAAACCCACCGCTATTCTTATTTCAGTTGGCTATATACCCAAAATAATTCGAGTTGCTTGTAGTTGTAGGCGCTGAGTAAATCCGGGCGTAAACATAGATAAACGATGTGATTCGGCAGGATTTTTGATAGCAACGCCCAAGTAACTGGAAGTATGACGGATATAAAACTGTCATTCTCAGCGCCAGACTTAGCTGCTTGATTCTGGTTCTTCTGGAATGGCTAATGGCCAGCCCCCCAGACGTTTCCAGCGATTAACGATTTCGCAAAATAAAAGTGCAGTTTGCTCGGTATCGTATAAAGCTGAATGGGCCTGTGAATTATCAAAGTTCAATCCTGCTGCATTACAAGCTTTAGCCAGCACCGTTTGTCCAAGAGCTAGTCCACTTAGGGCAGCGGTATCAAAGGTGACAAAAGGATGAAAGGGATTGCGTTTTAATGATGCTCGTTCGGCTGCTGCCATGGTAAAACCATGATCGAAGGTCGCATTATGGGCAACCATAATCGCACGGCTACATTCGGTCTCTTTCATACCTTTACGCACTGCCTTGAAGATAGCGTGCAGGGCATCATACTCACTGACTGCGCCACGTAGTGGATTGCTTGGATCAATGCCATTAAAGGCGAGGGCTTCGGGTTGCAGATTCGCACCTTCAAAGGGCTCAACATGAAAATGCAACGTCTCGTCAGGCAGTAACCAACCATCTTGATCCATCTTCAGTGTGATAGCGGCTATTTCCAGTAACGCATCCGTTTTTGCATGAAAGCCTGCGGTTTCAACATCAATAACTACCGGGTAAAAACCACGGAAACGGCTGCACAAGCTATGCAATTGCGTGTTGTCTGACATCTGATTCTCTTAATACGGGGAAAATACAAAGCGCATTATGACAAATATTTGCGAAGGATTCAGCACTGGACGCTTGATACGCCCAGTACTTTCAATCAGTGGCCTAAACCTTTGCCCGCATCTTTTTCTTCGATCAGCTCAATTTTGTAGCCGTCGGGATCTTCAACAAAAGCGATAACGGTGGTACCACCTTTTACCGGACCTGCTTCACGGGTCACATTACCGCCATTATTACGGATGCGTTCACAGGCTTCAGCGGCATTCTCAACGCTCAGTGCTATGTGGCCATAAGCACTACCCAGTTCGTAACTGTCTACACCCCAGTTATAGGTCAGTTCCAGAACTGCACCCTCGCTTTCCGGGCAGTAACCAACAAAAGCAAGAGTGTACTTATATTCGGTATTTTCACTGGTACGCAGTAAGCTCATACCCAGCACTTTGGTATAAAAATCGACAGAGCGCTGTAAATCACTCACGCGCAGCATGGTATGGAGTAGGCGCATATTGCCCTCATCTAATTAATCGTGCATTACAAGAGGCATTAAGTATAGCGGCGATTGTATGCCGCTATCAATGGATGGCTGTTATTCAGACCATGCAGGGTAGTCAGTATAACCTTCAACGTCTCCACCGTAGAAGAATTCCGGGCGTTGTTCATTGAGTGGGTGATTATTCTGGAAACGTTCAACCAGGTCCGGGTTTGCAATGTAGTCACGACCAAAGGCGACAGCATCGATAAACCCTTTATCAATCAGCGTTTCAGCTTTCTCAAAGGTATAAGCACCCGCGCCAATAATCACACCCTGGAAGTGTTCACGTACTTGGCGACGGAAGGTTTCACTGTAGGAAGATCCACCAACCCAGTCAGGTTCAGACAGGTGGATATAAGCAATACCACGCTTATTCAATTCATCAATCAGATACAGTGCATCTTCTTCTTCATTCGCGCCGTTATCGACATTCTGGAAACTACCAACAGGAGAAAGACGAATACCAATGCGCGAAGCATCCCATTCAGCGCAGACAGCATCAACGACTTCCAGCAATAAACGGGCTCTATTTTCACGACTCCCGCCATACTCATCCTGACGCTGGTTGGACGATGCAGATAAGAATTGGTGCAGTAAATAGCCGTGTGCGCCATGTAATTCAAGCAGGTCAAACCCCGCCTCACGAGCGCTGGCTGCTGCATGACGAAAATCAGCGACAATACCTGGGATCTCACTCAACTCCAGTGCTCGAGGAATGGAGGTATCAACCCTAATTGGCTGACCGTTTTCATCTCGCAGCGAAGTACGGGTACCCGCACTGAGAGCTGACGGGGCTACGGGTGCTTGCTGGTCGGGTTGAATACTGTAATGAGAAATGCGTCCGGTATGCCAAAGCTGAACTGCAATATGTCCGTTACGCTGATGTACTGCATCAGTAATCGTTTTCCAGACTGCAATTTGCTCATCAGTATGTAGACCCGGTGCGCCAGCATAACCTTTTGACTGGAATGAAATTTGAGTTGCTTCAGTAATAATCAGTCCTGAGCTGGCTCGCTGTTGGTAATATTCAGCCATCAATTCAGTTGGAATGTCACCAGGTTCGATACTACGCAGGCGAGTCAGTGGAGCCATAAATATGCGGTTAGCTACAGTAACAGCCCCAACATTTAGTGGGGTAAAAATTTTTGCTATGGACATACGTACCTCAAATAGACCGGTCGACTAGTTATACGGTAAATAAAATACCTGTCAGCTGACAGGTACAACAAGAATACTTTTGATATGTGTCAGGGCATTTTCTAGTGGTGCAGGGTCGCGGGATAATTTAGCCTGCAAACCTGCGCCGAGCCATAACATGTATAATATTTGGGCCAGTTTATGCGTTTCACCCTGAAAATTAAACGCTTTCTCCTGGCGTGCTTTTTCAAGTGAGTTCGTCAGTATGATTATGAATCTGGCAGAGCCTCTTTCCAGAGCGGTACGCATATCTTCAGAAAGATCGCACACCTCCGCCGACAGTTTCAGCCCCAGACAATGAGTCAAGTGCCCACAAGCCCGAAATTCAGATAATGCTTTCTGATACCAGAACAATAAATGCTCAGTGTGATTGCCTTGAGGAGCATTGAGCTGCTCACTGAATTGCTGGTTATAACGCTGATAGTAGCGTTCCAGCATGGCAACGCCAAAAGCCTCTTTAGAGCGAAAATAATGATAAAAAGAGCCTTTAGGCACTTCAGCTGTGCGCAGTAATTCACTCAGCCCCATACCAGTAAAACCACGGGCCAGGCAGAGCTTCTCACCGGTCGCAAGCAGATGCTCACGTGTATCATGTTCAGGGTGTCTGTTCATAGCGCAAATATAATAGACCGTTCGGTCTAATGCAAGAGGGGGCCAGTAATTTTCAATATCGTTACCAGACAGAAAAGACTAAGTACGGCTTTTCTGAGCTAACAATAACCCTAAGCTGGCACTGGTCAATAGCGCCGCACAACCACGATTAAAAATTTTCTTTGCTGTTGGTTTAACCAATAGACGCTGCATATAAACACCCATCCACGCATAAGCCATAATGGCAATAAATTCGAGTAGCAGGAACAGTGTCCCCAAAATTGCGAACTGTTGTCCGGCTGGCTGCGTTGGATTAACGAACTGTGGTAGAAATGCGGTGAATATAAGAATGGCTTTTGGGTTACCTGCTGCGACCCAGAATTCATGCTTAGCGAGTTTAAAGTGGTTTTTTGCCAGACCTGCGCTCAACGGTGTTAATCCCTCAACGGGGGCTCGCCAAAGTTGTACTGCCAGATAAAGAAGATAGGCTACACCCACCATTTTTATGGCATTGAAAATCCACTCTGCGGTATGTAACACCATGGCTAAACCGAGTGAAGCAAGAGTGAGCATTATAATAAAAGCGATAAGTCGCCCCAGACCACCTATGCAGGCGGCTCTGAATCCATACTGAGTCGCGTTATTAATCGATAATAAATTATTCGGTCCCGGCGCTAAATTCAGAGCGAAACAAGCCGGTATGAATAGTATCAGAGTAGCGATACCCATAGTTATACTCACAGTTATATGGCGTTTGATAGTTTTTCTTTGCCTGACAGCTTACTGAATTTAAGTCAGTTAATCACATTATTATCATCTTGTTCTGATGTTGGAACGATAGTGAAAAGTGTCAGATAAGTTTTTTGTACCGTGGCTCGACATTATTTATCTTTAGCACTTGCAAGTCGTTATTTATCAGACTTCAATTAACTTATTACAGCGACAGAGAGAGAGACGTGTCAGAGCAGCTTGAGTTTTTTCCGCTTCAAAGCCCATGCCGCGGGATCTGCCAGTCGGATGAACGCGGTTTTTGTCGTGGCTGTTTTCGCAGTCGTGATGAGCGCTTTAACTGGCAAAAGATGACTGATGGCCAAAAACAGCAAGTGCTGCGACTGTGCCGCCAGCGTTTATTGCGTAAACTGCGATCCGCTAAAGCTAATTCTGACAACGAACCTGAACAACCTTCGCTGTTTTAATCACGTTCTCTTGTTATAACCATCAACTTTCAAGTTGTCCGGGCGTGGTAGGCTGCTCTGAACTTTGCGCTTACAAGCGACTCGAATTATTTTGGGTATATACCCTTCATACTTCAAGTTACTTGGGCGTTGCTGGCGCAAAGACTGTCGAATCACATAGTTTACCTATGCTCATCGACAGTCTTTACTTGGCGCCTACAAGAAACTCGAATTATTTTGGGTATATACTGATTCTGTTTTTTCTTATAAGGCGATAACGTTATGGTTCAGCGCATTAAAATAGCTCCCCAGGGACCACAGTTCTCACGTCTAGTGATGGGATACTGGCGTTTGATGGAATGGGAAATGACCACCAGCCAACTGGCTAGTTTTATTGAAGAGCATGTAGAACTGGGTATTACGACGGTTGATCATGCTGATATCTATGGCGGCTACCAGTGTGAAGCTGCTTTTGGAGACGCCTTGCGACAGGTCGGGCATTTACGAAGTAAAATGCAGATTGTCAGTAAGTGTGGAATTGCCACGAGAGCAAAAGCTGAAAATAAGATTGGTCACTATATTACTGACTATGACTACATTATCAGTAGCGCCGAAAATTCACTGAAAAACCTTGGCACTGATCATCTGGATTTATTACTGATTCATCGTCCTGACCCGTTAATGGATGCGGATGAAGTTGCCAGAGCATTTATCCAGTTACATCAAAGCGGCAAAGTTCTCCATTTTGGTGTTTCTAACTTTACTCCAGCTCAGTTCACGTTATTACAGTCCCGACTGCCATTCACCCTGGCAACTAATCAGGTCGAGATATCGCCGGTGTACCAGCCATTACTGCTGGATGGCACTTTGGATCAACTGCAACAGTTGCGCATTCGTCCTATGGCGTGGTCTTGCTTAGGCGGAGGAGCGCTATTTAACGACGCGCAGTATCAACCACTGCGTGACGAGTTACATATCGTTGCACAAGAACTGGGTGCTGAAACTATCGATCAAGTCGTCTATGCCTGGATTATGCGTTTACCGTCGTCACCGCTGCCTATTATCGGTTCGGGTAAAATTGAACGAGTACGTTCAGCGATAGGCTCTTTGTCGCTGGAATTGAACCGCCAGCAATGGTTCCGTATTCGTAAAGCCGCATTAGGTTATGATGTTCCTTAATGCCTGTAGGCAAACTGGATAATCATTAATCCTCGGGTTGACTGTCTGCTCATATCCAATGAGCAGACAGCTAAAGAGAAATAAGACAGCTCATGTCAATTAGTTAAGTGTTTGTTATTCTGTGTGTTACTCCTCTCTTTGGAAAAAGACAAACAACGTGTTAGATTGGGCTTAAATACGTTGTTTGACTAACTGTTGCCGGTATTGAAAAGTGCAACATGTTCTATTTCGACGCTATTTTATCGCTATCTTCTTCATGTTTATCGTTAGAAAGGTGCGATGAAAAAACCAACATCTGTCGGTTTTTTGTAGTTCCAAAAGTAAAACTAACCGCAATAAATCCTTAAAATTGTAAAGGATGTTTTTCATTTCTGTTAATCTGTAGAACAGGGAAGGAGTACTGGATAAGTAGACTTGATTAAAATAAGGGATTTGTTTTTAGCATTTAATGCCTGCACAATACATTAGGATCGGCAATTTAAGTTAGTGAGCTAATTATAAGGAGGTGAAATTGGAATCGCCATTAGGATCGGACTTATCCCGCTTA
>Ga0302347_1000891_pt1 | contig 40779 bp, 31 predicted proteins | sample PhyWR1_FD_202178 | JGI IMG/M metagenome (GOLD analysis project Ga0302347, IMG submission 202178) | Leaf surface microbial communities from wheat plants in UC Gill Tract Community Farm, Albany, California, United States - DLSL W.R1 (v2)... | ecosystem: Host-associated > Plants > Phyllosphere >... | reverse complement strand
GCTAAAGAGCCGATCTCCATGGAAACCCCGATCGGTGATGACGAAGACTCCCATCTGGGCGACTTCATCGAAGACTCGACCATGCAGTCGCCAATCGATGTAGCCACCGTTGAGAGCCTTAAAGAAGCGACACGCGACGTACTCGGCGGCCTGACGGCACGCGAAGCCAAAGTACTGCGCATGCGTTTCGGTATCGACATGAATACCGACCACACCCTTGAGGAGGTTGGTAAGCAGTTCGACGTTACCCGTGAGCGGATTCGTCAGATCGAAGCCAAAGCGCTGCGTAAGCTGCGCCACCCGACGAGAAGCGAGCACTTACGCTCCTTCCTCGACGAGTGATCCCAAAACCCCCGGCCCTGCCGGGGGTTTTGCTTTGTGGGCAATACAGCGCCTGCACGCCGTCAAATGCGACAGAATTCGCACGCAGAATTCTTCGTACCTCTAATTAAGATTTTTCGGATAGCACTCCTAAGAAACCATCGTTATAATCCCCGGCTTACTTAGGGCCTATAGCTCAGTTGGTTAGAGCAGGGGACTCATAATCCCTTGGTCGCAGGTTCGAGTCCTGCTGGGCCCACCACATTAAAAGCCGCGCATTGCGCGGCTTTTTTGTGCCCTTAACAAAGGGCTCATCGCCCAACTCCCCCCGTAGCAGTTGACGAGCCTTGCGAGGCTACGTCCGGGTGCGCAGCAGCCGTAAACCATGCTGACAAGATCGCGAGACAAGCTCGCTCCTACAGACAGCGAACACTAAACCCCTGCAGCCGCTGCCGAGCCCCTCCCCTCACAAAAACGCAATCCATAGCCCCGCCATCAGCAAGGTCACCAAGGTCACTGGCACCCCGGACTTTGCGAATGACCCGAACGAGATCTTGATACCGCACCCCGCCGCCTGTTCAACGACGATGATCCCGGCCAGGCTGCCGAAAATAATAAGGTTGCTCGAAAACCCGGTACCCAACGCTATCGCAGCACCTAACGACTGCGCGTTGTTGTCCGGGTGCAGGTACGGGGAAAGCAGCATGACCGCCGGGTTGTTGCCGACCACATCACTGAGCAATGAACCGGCCACAAACAGCGAAATTGGGTCGTTAACGTCGATGCCCACATGGCGCAGCCAGTCAAACAGCGATTGCGGCAGGCCGGTATTGGCAAGTGCCTGGTTGCAAATGAACAAGCCGATAATCAGCAGCAACAGGTTGCCGTCAACTTGCTTGAGCACGTCTTTGGAAGCCAGGCTGCGGTTGACCAGCAGGATGCCCGCGCCGGCCAGGGCCACCAGTTCTCGCGGCCATATGTCGGCCACCAGGGCGATGATCACGGCGCTGGCGACGATGATGGCTTTGGTCGTTTCGACTTTATCGAGCTGTATGGGAGGGTGGACAACCGCTTTATCGGTCTTGCGCTCCAGCGTCCATTTGCCACGGTATTGCCACGCGATGATGCACCAGATGATGGGCAGCGATAAAAGCGCCGGCACCCCTGCGGCAATCATGAATTCGTTAAACGAGAGATCAAGCGCTTGGGCCGCAATCATGTTTTGCGGGCTGCCGATCAGGGTGCCCGCGGCACCGGAGTTGGCCGCAAAACAAAATGCCAGCAGAAACGGCACCGGGTTAAGCCCCCGTGCCAGAGCCACGCTGACCAGCAGCGGCGTCATCGACAACACCACCACGTCATTGGTCAGCAATGAGGAAAGCCCGGCACTGACGGCAATAAACACTGCCAACAGCGCGACCGGGGTAATTTTTAGCGTTGCGACTTTCTCCGCAGCCCAGGCATAAAACCCCGAGACCGTGAACGCACCCGACACCACCATCAAGCCAAACAGCAGCCCAAGGGTCCGGTAGTCGATGGCATCCCACGCGGCTTGCGGGCTAAGGCTTCCTGCTACGATCATGGCCAGGGCGCCAACGACTGCAGCGCCCGTTCTGTCCACGTTAAATGCCGGCAGCTTACCGACACCCATTACCAAATAAACCATGAAGAAAATGAGCAGGGTTGTGTACATAACGACGCCTAATGCAATGAAGCCCGTCACAGGCCGATATAAGGTGAACCGCTAAATGCCAATAGCGCTTCCTGCGCTGATCAACCAACAGGAAACGCTATGAGATGTCAGACCTGGCCATCGCCGCCCTGAACGTTCAAAACCTTCAGGGCGGCGCTCTAATGATTTAGAGTTTTTCTTTCTTGGCCTGGTGGTACTTCCTTCTGATTTCTTTGAGATCAACCGTGGGTTTGGGCAACTGCATCTTCATGTCTTTGAGCGTCTTCTCAATAATGCTCCCGACAGCCAGGTTGCGGAACCACTTGTGGTTGGCCGGGATGACATACCAGGGCGCATGATCAGTCGAACATTTGTTCAACATCGCCTCATACGCCTTGATGTAGTCGTCCCACAGGGCGCGCTCTGAATAGTCACCCTCGCTGATTTTCCACTGCCGCATTGGATCATCCAGACGCTCTTCAAAGCGTCTGAGTTGCTCTTCAGGCGAGATGTACAAGAAGAACTTCAAGATCGTCGTGTTATTCGAATGCACGGTGCTTTCAAACGCATTGATCAGGTCGTAGCGCTTTTCAATAACCTTGCCGGGCGCCATTTTGTGCACGCGCTGCACAAGCACGTCTTCATAGTGCGAACGGTTAAAGATAGCCACGTTACCGTCAGCCGGTACATGGGGATGCACCCGCCAAAGAAAATCATGGCTGCTTTCTTCGGGGGTCGGCTGCTTGAAACCATGCACATTGGTGCCTTGCGGGTTCATCGAACGCAACACATGCCAGCAAGTGCCATCTTTACCGGCCGCATCAATGCCCTGCAAAACAATCAGCAAGGAATGTTTACGCTCGGCATAGAGCTTCTTTTGCAGGTCAGAGATGCTGGCGGACTGTTGATCAAGATGCTTTTGCGCATCCTTTTCCGATTTATAAGGACCATGAAAGTCAGGGTCCACGTCAGCAAGGCGAATTTTTGACCCTGGCTTAACAATCAACTTACTAATAAGGCTCATAGTCTGGCTTCCCTAGTCATGCGATGGCTTTAGTCAGGTTTTCGCTTTGTTTTTCACGCTTGTCGACGACGGAGAAGTAGATCAACTTCACGATATCGATGATCACCATCCAGACAAGGACGTACACCCAGACTACGCCGATCAGTTCCCACGAAATAGCCGGCACGAAAATACCGAAGGCACAAATAAACACCGCGACAATCTGCGTACCGATAACCGCCAACAACAGCGGCAACGACGGGAACGGTGGTTTGAACACGCTATTACGGTTACGCACCACAAACAGCAACAAGTGACCGCCCGCTGCCAACTGCAAGAACAACATGGTCTGTAGATGACTCAGGTCGAGTGCAAACACATGCATCAGTTCTGCGTTGTTCATCCAGTACATCGAGATCAGAACAAGGCCAAAACTCTGCGCCAGTGCCATCAACCCCATCAGAGAAGAGAATATGATGATTCGATGCATATCCCACCGCACCGGTTTCTTGGCTATTTTGACGTTGTCATAGGCGATGGTCATGATCGGAATATCATCCAGCAACGCCAGTACCACAATCATGATGGCGGTCAACGGACGCACGCCGAACACCAAATAAGACAGCACCACCACAAACATGATGCAAATCGTCATCGCAATCCGGTAGTACACATACGAGGTAATACGCTCGAAGATAGCCCGCGCTTCTTCAATGGCATTCACAATCGTGGATAACCCCGGGGCGGTCAAAATCAGCGCGGCGGCCGATCTTGCCGCGTCCGTTGCACCCGACACCGCAATACCGCATTCAGCTTGTTTCAAGGCCGGGGCGTCGTTAACACCATCCCCTGTCATTGCAACAATGTGATTACGCTCTTGCAGCGCTTTAACGATCTGGTATTTGTTCTCTGGGAACACGCGCCCAAACCCGTCGGCGGCCTCAACTGCACGGGCCGCATCAATCGGAATATGGTTGTTGTCCGTATCTTTAGGGAACACCTGATCAGCAACCAGCAAGTGCGTCCCAAGCCCCAGTTGCCGGGAGATTTCGGAACCAATCGCCACGTCATCGCCCGTGACCATCTTCACCGACAGCCCCAGCGCACGTGCCTGGGCAATGGTTTCTTTAGCGTCAGGGCGCGGCGGATCGAGCAAGGCCAGCAAGCCCAGGAGGTCCCAAGTTTTGCCGCCATCATCCGAGCGGGCAACACCGAGTGCGCGCGTGCCATGGCTGGCCAGTTCGCTGACTTTGCCGAAATAAGCCGTGGAGCGCGGATCGTCGCTGGAGGTTTCACTGATACCGCACAACGTGGCAATCACTTGCGGCGCCCCTTTCGCATAGGACGTCTGTTTTTGCGAAGCGTCTTGCACCACCGCCAGGGTCTTTTTATTGACCGGGTCAAAAGGCGTGAAACTGACTTGTTTAAAGCCATCCAGCGATTTTTTATCTTTCAGCGCACTTAAAACAGCTTGGTCAATGGCATCCGTACTTTCCGGCTGGCACGCCAACGCCGCGCCTAGAATCACTTCGTCGGGGGTTGTTTTAGGGTCAAAAGGAATCGCGCTATCAACCGTCAGGTGGTTTTGCGTCAGCGTCCCGGTTTTATCGGAGCACAACACATCAACCCCGGCCAACTCCTCAATGGCCGACAACCGCGAAACAATGGCCTTTTGTTTGGATAACGCCAACGCCCCCAGCGCCATGGTGACGGACATCACCGCTGGCATGGCCACCGGTACCGAAGCGATCAGCAATACCAACACAAACTGCGCAATATCACCGGCCTCAGACCACGCCCAATGCCCTTGCACAACAATGTCTTTGTATAACTGCGTGCCGACCAGAATCAGCGCCAGAATGGCCGCGAGGATAATCAGGAAATCCCCGATACGCAGTACCGCTTGTTCAGCGTGAGACTTGGCACCCGCACTGGCCACCAACTTGGCTGTGCGCCCAAAGAACGTATTGTTACCGGTTGAAGTGACAATACCGGTCATCGAACCTTGCCGCGCGATAGAGCCGGAGTAACCGCTGTCACCGACCATCTTCGATACAGGTAAAGACTCACCCGTTAACGCCGCCTGATCCACCGACAAATAAGCGCCGTCGATCAACAGCAAGTCGGCGGGCAAAATCTCCCCACCGGACACTGTCACCACATCCCCCGGCACCAGTTCGGCCGCATCGATGGTTTGCAACTTCCCGTCACGCTTGGCGTGGGCTTTAAGTGCCAAACCTTTCTTCAGCGCCGCCAGTGCACTGGCGGCTTTGTTGTCCTGCCAAAAACCAACAGCTGCGTTATAAAGCAGCAGGCCGGTAATCACGATAAAGTCTGGCCAGTCCTGACGCGCCAACGAGATAAGTGCCGCAATTTCAATCATCCATGGAATAGGCCCCCAGAAATAACCGAGCAGCTTTTTCCAGCGACTGTCTTCTTTGGCCTCAATGGCGTTCGGCCCATACTTTTCAAGCAGGCTCTTGGCCGTAGCCGAACTAAGGCCATCTGGCGAACTGTTGAGTTGGCTTATTTCTTTCTTGATACCCTCAGCATCCAGTCGCGCCGGCTTGGCGTTAGAAGAGCTGGACGAACTGGGCGAGCTAGCTTTTTTCACCGGGTCACTGCTTGTAGACCCATCGCCTGCCAATGTGATGTCGGACATTCCCTTACCCTCTTAGACGGCTCTAACTAATTCAGCACTCTCAAACTTCCAGTGCCGCAACCCGATAAAGTTGCGCACTCACCTATCCATCTTAAGGTCCGCACTTAATAATAAAGCCGCTCTGCATAATCCATGACTGCAGAGTGGCTATTAATGACTGACCTGCTTAAATAACAACTATCAAACAACTTCTTTAACGTAGCACTGGCGCAACTAACTTTTATCCAATCTTTACAAAGTATCGAAATAGATTGGTTTTTTAACTTGTTTTAGATAGACCTATTATTTTTTATGATAATAGTCAGATTGTCACACTTCATGTAACGCCCCGCATCTTCGGGCAAGCGTAGATCAACGCTCATCAATTTCAACACTGCCGGGCCAGATTTTGCCGGTTGAGAAGACCCGGCCTGTCCCTTACCCTACCCGCCCACCCTGCCCACACCGGAGCCTTCCTGTGCCTGATACCCACCCGCCTGCACTGGATGACATTGACCGCCAATTAATCGCGGCCTTGCAGCTTAATGCGCGTGAGAGTGTGGCGATGCTGGCGCGGCAGTTGGGGATTGCGCGCACCACGGTGACGTCGCGCCTGGCGCGGCTGGAGAAAACTAGGGTCATCACCGGCTATGGCGTGCGTTTGAGCCAGCGTCTGGTGGATGGCGGGCTGCAAGCCTATGTCGGGATTACCGTGCAGCCGCGCTCCGGCAAGGAGGTGGTGCGGCGTCTGAGCAGCATGGCCCAAGTGCAACAGTTGTGCGCCGTGAGTGGCGAGTTCGATTACGTGGCCTGGCTGCGCAGCGAATCGCCCGAGCAACTGGACCAGTTGCTTGATCAGATCGGCAGCGTTGACGGTGTCGAAAAAACCACCACCTCGATCATTCTCAGCAGCAAGGTCGACCGCGGCTAAGGCGTTATGCCTGCTGCGCACATCATTCTGTCGGCCAAATTCGTCATATTGACTAAACAAATGTCATAACGACGACACTTTGCGTCTTATTACCGTGTTCCGCGCTCCCTAAACTGGCGGCTGTCTTTTCCTATACTCACGTTTAACGCGAGTCGCCCAGTAAGGTCAGCCATGAACAAGAACAATCGCCACCCTGCCGACGGCAAAAAACCGATCACTATTTTCGGCCCCGACTTCCCCTTTGCCTTTGATGACTGGATCGAACACCCGGCCGGGCTGGGCAGTATTCCGGCCAATAAGCTGGGCGCTGAGGTGGCGATTGTCGGCGCCGGGATGGCGGGCATGGTGGCCGCTTACGAGTTGATGAAGCTGGGCCTCAAGCCCGTAGTCTATGAAGCGTCGAAGATGGGCGGGCGCCTGCGTTCGCAAGCCTTCGAGGGCAGCGAAGGGGTGATTGCCGAGCTGGGCGGCATGCGTTTTCCGGTGTCTTCCACCGCGTTTTACCATTACGTCGACAAGCTGGGGCTGGAAACCAAACCGTTCCCCAACCCGCTGACACCCGCGTCCGGCAGTACCGTCATCGACCTCGAAGGCCAGACCTTTTACGCACAAAAGCTGGCGGATCTGCCCGCCCTGTTCCAGGAAGTGGCTGACGCCTGGGCAGACGCGCTGGAGGAAGGCTCGCGCTTTGGCGATATACAACAAGCCATCCGCGACCGCGACGTCCCGCGCCTGAAAGAGCTGTGGAATACCCTGGTTCCGTTGTGGGACGACCGCACCTTCTATGACTTTGTCGCCACCTCCAAAGCCTTCGCCAAGTTGTCCTTCCAGCACCGCGAAGTGTTTGGTCAGGTCGGGTTTGGCACCGGCGGCTGGGACTCGGACTTCCCCAACTCGATGCTGGAAATTTTCCGCGTGGTGATGACCAACTGCGACGACCACCAGCACCTCGTGGTGGGCGGCGTCGAGCAAGTGCCGCTGGGCATCTGGAGCCATGTGCCGCAGCGTTGCGCCCATTGGCCTGAAGGCACCAGCCTGCGTTCGCTGCATCGCGGCGCGCCGCGCACCGGGGTCAAAGCCATTTCCCGTGCCGCCGACGGGCAGTTTTCGGTCACCGACAACCTCGGCGTCACCCGCACCCACGAAGCCGTGTTGGTGACGTGCCAAAGCTGGTTGCTGACCACGCAAATCGACTGCGAAGAATCGCTGTTCTCACAAAAAGTATGGATGGCGCTGGACCGTACCCGTTACATGCAGTCGTCAAAAACCTTCGTAATGGTCGACCGCCCGTTCTGGAAAGACAAAGACCCGGACACCGGCCGCGACCTCATGAGCATGACCCTCACCGACCGCCTGACCCGTGGCACCTACCTGTTCGACAACGGCGACGACAAGCCGGGGGTGATTTGCCTGTCGTACTCATGGATGAGCGATGCGCTGAAAATGCTCCCGCACCCTGTGGAAAAACGCGTCAAGCTGGCCCTCGACTCGCTGAAAAAGATCTACCCGAAGGTCGACATCGCCAGCCGCATCATCGGCGACCCGATCACCGTGTCGTGGGAAGCCGACCCGCATTTCCTCGGTGCCTTCAAAGGTGCGCTGCCGGGTCACTACCGATACAACCAGCGCATGTACGCGCATTTCATGCAGCAAGACCTGCCCAGCGAACAGCGCGGGATTTTTATTGCCGGCGATGATGTCTCATGGACACCGGCCTGGGTTGAAGGCGCGGTGCAAACGTCGTTGAACGCGGTCTGGGGCATCATGACCCACTTCGGCGGCAGCACCCACGCCGACAACCCGGGCCCCGGCGATGTCTTCAACGACATCGGCCCGATTGCCTTGCCGGACTGACCGCAAAGCAACCCCGCTGCCCCCTGTAGGAGCGAGCTCGCCTCGCGATCTTTTGACCTTGAAAAGACCGCAAAACCAGCCCGCTCCCACAGGGATAGTGAATAAGGAGAGCCACCATGCGCATCGCCCTTTACCAATGCCAACCCTTGCCACTCGACGTGGCAGGCAACCTCCAGCGCCTGGCTTCCATCGCTTCGCAAGCCCAGGACATTGACTTGCTGGTCCTGCCCGAAATGTTCCTGACGGGCTACAACATTGGCGCCAAAGCGGTGGCCGATCTGGCCCAGCCCTCTGACGGCGACGCTGCGCTGCAAATTGCCGAGCTGGCGCAAACCACCGGCATCGCGATTGCCTACGGCTACCCCGAGCGCGACCTTGACGGGCACATCTACAACAGCGTGCAGGTGATCGACAGCCACGGTAAAAGCCTGTGCAACTACCGCAAAACCCATCTGTTCGGCCAACTCGATCGCGACATGTTCAGCCCCGGCCCGGACGCCTTTCCGGTGTTCGAACTGAATGGCTGGCAACTCGGCCTGCTGATTTGCTACGACCTCGAATTCCCCGAAAACACCCGCCGTCTGGCCCTCGCCGGGGCCGAGCTGATCGTCGTCCCCACCGCCAATATGGCGCCGTACGACTTTATCGCCGAGGTTACCGTGCGTAGCCGGGCCTTCGAAAACCAGTGCTATGTGGCCTACGCCAACTATTGCGGGCACGAAGGCAATGTCCATTACTGCGGGCAAAGCAGCATTAGCGCCCCCAACGGCCAGCAAATCGCCGTAGCCGAGCAGGACGAAACCCTGATTACCGCCACCCTCGAAAGCCAACAATTGGAGGATGCCCGCACCGGCAACTTCTACCTGGCTGATCGCCGCCCCGAACTTTACACCGCGCTGAGCAAGCGCTGATCGCCCGTAATCCGCTAGCATGTGGGCATCTCTGTTCCGGAAATGCCCATGTCTGCGCTGAACCCTTCCCAAGCCCGCCGTTTGACCCTCACTGACGGCCTGACTCTTTCACTGCGCCACGCGCCGCGCCTCAAGCGCTGCGCAGCGTTTTTACGGGTTCACGCAGGCAGTCACGACGTGCCAGCCGCCTGGCCGGGGCTCGCGCACTTTCTCGAACACCTGTTGTTCCTCGGCACCGAGCGCTACCCCGCCGCCGACAACCTGATGGCCTACGTGCAATGCCACGGCGGCCAGGTCAACGCCCGCACCAGCGAGCGCCACACCGACTTCTTTTTTGAACTGCCGGTGGCAGCGTTCGAAGGCGGCCTGGCGCGTTTGTGCGACATGCTCGCTCAGCCACGCATGAACCCGGCAGAGCAACTGCGCGAACGTGAAGTGCTGCATGCAGAATTTATCGCCTGGGCCCGTGAGCCATCGGCCCGGCGCCAGTTCGAATTGCTCCAGCCGCTGAACCCGGCTCACCCTCTGCGGGCTTTTCACGCCGGTAATCGCTACAGCCTGCCGATCCAGCGCCCTGCATTTCAGCAAGCCCTGCACGATTTTTACCGAACGTTTTATCACGCCGGCAACATCAGCCTGAGCCTGGTCGGCCCAGTGCCCGAAGCCGAACTGCTAGCCCTGGCCGAGCGCTATACCGAACCCTTTGCCACCGGCCCAGTGAAGGCGCAAACCCGCCCACCGACCTTGCTGTCAAACGGCGAAACCGTGTACCAGCAACCCGACGGCCAGCATCTGAACCTGCTGTTCGCCTTCGAACAACTGCCCGAGGCCTCCAGCACGGCGCTGGACTTTTTGTGCCGCTGGATCAATGCCGACAAGCCGGGAGGCCTTATCGCCTACCTGCGCGAACAGCAACTGTGCACCGGCCTGAAAGCAGACGTGCTGTACCAGTTCGAGGGCCAGGCGCTGCTGCACATCGCCTTCAGCGCGGCGGGCAACATGACGCAAAACGCCACGATCGTGCGCGACGCGTTTTACGACTGGCTGGCCTATTTCAGCACGCAGCAAAACCATCCCGCCCTGCGTAACGAATTCCAGTGGCTGCGCCAGCGTCAGCTGGAGGTCAACAGCGCACTGGAACTGGCCCGCGCTGATGGCGAGCAACGTGTACCTGGTTTGTCAGATCAAGCCGTAGCAGCGCTCGCAGGTCTGCTGCAACAGATGCTGCCCGCGGCGCAACCGGCCGCTGACCACGCCTGGCAATTGCCACCGCCCAATCCGTTTTTGAGCGCCCCCGAAAAGCCAGCCAATGCGGGATTGATCCGTGGCCAGACCAGCGCTCACCGGGGCTTGCGCACCTTTGCCCAAGACCGCTTGCGCAGCCGCCGTGATCATTCGGCCATGAGCTTCAGCGCAGAGCTGCCCGCCACCGGCCACGAGGCAGGGGTTTACCTGCGCTGGCGCTTGCCGGCCAGCCCTGCCGACAGCTTGCTGCTCGCACTGGAGAACCGCCTGCGCCCGCTGCAACAGGATGCCCGCGAGGCCGGGGTCGAACTGTCATGCAGTGCTTCAGGCCATGACTGGCAGCTGAAAATGCAGGGCTTGCACACCCCGATGCCCGCCATTCTGGAGCACGCTTTGCGCGCCCTTGAAACACCGGACGCACCGCCGGGCACCTCGCCAGCGGCGCCGTTGATGCCGATTCGCCAGTTACTTAAACGCCTGCCGCAATGCAGCCAGCCTGCGACCGACGCCACCTTGAGCGATGCCAGCCAATGCTGGGCGGCTTCACGCTGGGACGGCCTCGCGCTCGGCCTACCTGCGGCCACGCAGCCCTTGATCAGCGCCGCCTTGAACAAAGCCCCCGGCACGCCGGACGCGCACTTGCCAGTGGCCGCGCACTCGCCCCAACGGCGCTGGGTCACAGAACCCTGCGAGTCCAGCGAACACGCCGTGCTGCTGTTTTGCCCGGCACCCGCTGGTGATCTGGCGGACGAAGCCGCGTGGCGTTTGCTCGCCCAACTGGCTAGCACGCCGTTCTATCAACAACTGCGGGTTGAGCAGCAATTGGGCTACGCGGTGTTCAGCAGCCTGCGCCAGCTCAATGGGCAAACCGGCCTGCTGTTCGGCGTGCAATCGCCTCACGCCCCCGTGGCAGACATCTTCGAGCACATCCGCGCATTCCTGGCTCAATTGCCGACGCTCGTCACGGCACTGGATGAAACAACCTTCATCCAGGCGCGAGATGCCTTGGCGCAGCAGTTTTTGCCCGAGTCATTGAGCGGGGCTCAAGCGAGTGAACTGCTGTGGCAAGCAAAAATGGGGGGCCACCCGTCGGACGACTTGAAAGCGCTCTATACCGCGCTTATAAGGCTGGATCCTCAGACTACACTGCAGGCAGCTCAGCAGATTAATCAGCCTGAGTGCGCTTGGCTGTGTCTGGCTACCCAGCCCGTAACTGAAACGTTTTTTCTCGGACAAAGCTGATTTTTACCAACCGCGTAATGAGCTTTCTCCGACATTGAAGCGCTCAGCAACAGACAATTTTAGTAACATAGCCGTCCAAGTTGTCAGAACCACTCCTTCGGGAGAGGGACTAACCCAGAGACACCCCACCAACCGCTGAAGGAGACACCCTATGTCGTGGACTAAACCTGCTTACACCGACCTGCGTATTGGCTTTGAAGTGACCATGTACTTCGCAAGCCGTTGATCTGCCGCGGCTCTTGGTTATCAAGAGTTGAGCAGAGCAACCCAACGCCTCGGCTCGCCGGGGCGTTTTTATTTTCAGAATTGCAAGAGAACACGCCATGTTTGTCCAGATTTTAGGTTCCGCCGCCGGCGGTGGTTTTCCACAGTGGAACTGTAACTGCGTGAACTGCGCGGGTTTTCGCGATGGCAGCCTGAACGCCAAAGCGCGCACCCAATCCTCGATTGCGATCTCTGACGATGGCGTCAACTGGGTGCTGTGCAACACCTCGCCCGACATCCGCGCGCAACTCCAGAGCTTCGCCCCGATGCAACCGGGCCGCGCCCTGCGTGACACCGGCATCAGCGCCATTATTTTGATGGACAGCCAGATCGACCACACCACCGGCCTGCTGAGCCTGCGCGAAGGCTGCCCGCACGAGGTGTGGTGCACCGACATGGTCCACGAAGACCTGAGCACCGGCTTCCCGCTGTTCAACATGCTCAAGCACTGGAACGGCGGCCTGAACTGGAACCGCATCGAGCTGCACGGCTCGTTCACCATCCCGGCCTGCCCGAACCTGCGTTTCAGCCCGCTGCCGTTGCGCAGTGCTGCGCCGCCTTACTCGCCGCACCGCTTCGACCCGCACCCGGGCGACAACATCGGCCTGATCGTTGAAGACCTGCGCACCGGCGGCAAACTGTTCTACGCGCCGGGGCTGGGCAAGGTCGACGCGCCGTTGCTGGACATCATGGCGGGCAGCGATTGCCTGCTGGTGGACGGCACGATGTGGGACGACGACGAAATGCAACGCCGTGGCGTGGGCACCCGCACCGGCCGTGAAATGGGCCACCTGGCACAGAACGGCCCCGGCGGCATGCTCGAAGTGCTGGAACAATTGCCCGAGCAGCGCAAGGTGCTGATCCACATCAACAACACCAACCCGATCCTCGACGAAGACTCCGCCGAGCGCGCCGAACTGGCCCGCCGGGGCGTTGAAGTGGCCTTTGACGGCATGAGCATCGAGTTGTAACCCACCCAAAACCTGTAGGAGCGAGCTTGCCTCGCGAGCTTTTAAACGATCAAAAGATCGCGAGGCAAGCTCGCTCCTACAGAGGTTCACCTTCTGGAGGCACCATGACCCAAGCCCCACTCTCCACTGCAGAGTTCGAAGCCGCGCTGCGGGCCAAAGGCGCGTATTACCACATCTATCACCCGTATCAGGTGGCGATGTATGAAGGCCGCGCGACCCGCGAACAGATCCAGGGCTGGGTCGCCAACCGCTTCTATTACCAGGTCAACATCCCGCTCAAAGACGCCGCCATCCTGGCCAACTGCCCGGACCGCGAAGTGCGCCGCGAGTGGATCCAGCGCCTGCTCGACCACGACGGCGCCCCCGGCGAAGACGGTGGCATCGAAGCCTGGCTGCGCCTGGGCCAGGCCGTGGGTCTGGACCCGGACCAACTGCGCTCCCAAGAGCTGGTACTGCCCGGCGTGCGCTTTGCGGTCGACGCCTACGTCAACTTCGCACGTCGCGCCACGTGGGAAGAAGCCGCCAGCAGCTCGCTGACCGAAATGTTTGCCCCACAGATCCACCAGTCACGCCTCGACAGCTGGCCGCAGCATTACCCGTGGATCGACCCGGCCGGTTATGAATACTTCCGCACCCGCCTGGGCCAGGCCCGCCGCGACGTTGAGCATGGCTTGGCGATCACCTTGCAGCACTACACCACCTACGCGGGTCAGCAACGCATGCTTGAGATTCTCCAGTTCAAACTGGACATTTTGTGGAGCATGCTCGACGCCATGACCATGGCCTACGAGCTGGACCGCCCGCCCTATCACAGCGTGACCGACCAACGTGTCTGGCACAAAGGAATCACCCTATGAGCTTCGATCGCAGCAAAACCCCGACCTGGCGCCAGGGCTATCGTTTTCAGTACGAACCCGCACAAAAAGGCCATGTGCTGCTCTACCCCGAAGGCATGATCAAACTCAACGAGAGTGCCGCCCTGATCGGTGGCCTGATCGACGGCGAGCGCGACGTGGCGGCGATCATCGCCGCACTGGACGCGCAGTTCCCCGGCGTGCCGGAGCTGGGTGATGACATCGAGCAATTTATGGAGGTCGCACGTGCACAGCACTGGATCGAACTTGTCTGACAGACCGCTGGCGCTGCCGCCCAAACCCGAGGTCGGCCTGCCGCTGTGGCTGCTCGCCGAGCTGACATATCGCTGCCCGCTGCAATGCCCGTATTGCTCCAACCCGCTGGACTTCGCTCAGCAAGGCAAAGAGCTGAGCACCGAGCAATGGGTCAAAGTTTTTCGTGAAGCGCGGGAAATGGGTGCAGCACAGTTGGGTTTTTCAGGCGGCGAGCCGCTGGTGCGTCAGGACTTGGCCGAGCTGATCGGCGAGGCCCGCAAACTGGGTTTTTACACCAACCTGATCACCTCCGGCATCGGTCTCACTGAGCAAAAAATCAGCGACTTCAAAAAGGCCGGGCTGGACCATATCCAGATCAGCTTCCAGGCCAGCGACGAGCAAGTGAACAACCTGCTTGCGGGCTCGAAAAAGGCCTTCGCGCAAAAGCTCGAAATGGCCCGCGCCGTCAAAGCCCACGGCTACCCGATGGTGCTGAACTTCGTCACCCATCGGCACAACATCGACAAAATCGACCGCATCATCGAGCTGTGCATCGCCCTCGAAGCCGACTTTGTCGAGCTGGCGACCTGCCAGTTCTACGGCTGGGCGCAGCTCAACCGGGTGGGCCTGCTGCCGACCAAAGAGCAATTGGTACGCGCCGAGCGCATCACCAACGAATACCGCGCCAAACTCGAAGCACAAGGCCACCCGTGCAAGCTGATCTTCGTCACCCCGGACTACTACGAAGAACGGCCAAAAGCCTGCATGAACGGCTGGGGCAGCATCTTCCTCACCGTGACCCCGGACGGCACCGCCTTGCCGTGCCACGGGGCTAGACAAATGCCGGTCGAGTTCCCTAACGTGCGTGACCACAGCATGCAACACATCTGGTACGACTCGTTCGGCTTCAATCGTTTTCGAGGCTATGACTGGATGCCCGAGCCTTGCCGCTCGTGCGACGAGAAAGAAAAGGACTTCGGCGGCTGCCGTTGCCAAGCCTTTATGCTCACCGGAGACGCCAGCAACGCGGACCCGGTGTGCAGCAAGTCGCCGCAACACGACCTGATTCTCAAGGCGCGCGAAGAAGCCGAGCACGCCACCCAGACCATCGAACAATTGGCCTTCAGAAATGAACGAAACTCACGCCTCATCGCAAAAGGCTGAACCTTTCAGCGCCGCCCTCGCCGTTGCCGCCGGTGTCGATTTCGCCGAACTGCGGGTCGGCCCCCACGGCCTGTTCTGGAACGAATACCGCCCACAAGAAGGCACCTGCCGCATTTGGCACTGGCGCGATGAGCAGGCGCATTGCCTGACTCCCGCCACCTTCAGCGTGAGCAGCCGGGTGTATGAATACGGCGGGGGTTCTTTTTGCCTTAGCGATGACGGCGTGGTGTTCGTCAACGAAACCGATCAGCAACTGTACCAACAGGCCCTGGACGGCAGCGCACCGCAAGCGCTGACCCACGGCACCTGCCGCTACGGCAACGTGCAGTTTGCCCACGGCCGCGTTTTGGCGGTAGAAGAAGACGCCGCGCAGCATCGGCTGGTCAGCATCGACCCGGCCACCCGCCAGCGCCAGGTGCTGGCCGAAGGCGCCGACTTTTACGCCGCCCCCACCCTCAGCCCGGACGGCCAGCGCCTGGCCTGGATTGAGTGGAGCCGCCCGCATCAACCCTGGACTTCAACCCGCCTGATGCTCGCCGAAGGCCATCACCAGGGCCAGTGGAACCCCGCGCACTGCATTGCCGGGGACTTGAGCGAAGAGTCTCTGCAACAGCCGCGCTTTGACGAACACAACCGTCTGTACTGCCTGACCGACCGTGGTGGCTTCTGGCAGCCATGGTCCGAGTCGGGCGAAGGCCTGGTGCCCGCGCAAAGCGCAGCGGCCGATCACGCCCCGGCACCTTGGCAGTTGGGCGGCCGGACCTGGCTGCCGCTGGGCGAACAAAGCTACTTGGCGACCTGGACCGAGGCCGGTTTCGGACGCTTGGGCATTCACGCGGCTGACGGTAGCATCGAAGACTTCACCGGCGACTACAGCCGGTTTCGCTGCCTGGCGCTGGATGATGCCTACCTTTATTGCATCGCCGCCTCCCCCGTCAGCCCGTCGGCGATCCTGCGCATTCGCCGCAGCGACAAACAAACCCGCGTGCTGGCCGGTGGCATAGCGCCCTTGCCCGCCGAACAAATCAGCCGCCCGCAGACCTTGCGCTACCCGTCCGGCAACGGCGAAGCCCACGGCTTCTTCTACCCGGCGATGCACGGCGAGGTTAAACCGCCCTTGGTGGTTTTCGTGCACGGCGGCCCGACATCCGCCTGCTACCCGATGCTCGACCCGCGCATTCAGTACTGGACCCAGCGCGGCTTTGCCGTGGCCGACCTCAACTACCGGGGCAGCACCGGCTATGGCCGCGACTATCGCCAAGCCTTGCACCTGAAATGGGGCGAAGTGGACGTTGAAGATGCCTGCGCGGTGGTCAGCTACCTGGCCGGGCAAGGGCTGATTGATGGCGAAAAAGCCTTTATTCGCGGCGGCAGCGCGGGCGGCTACACCACCCTGTGTGCGCTGGCGTTCAAAGATGTATTCCGTGGCGGAGCCAGCCTGTATGGCGTCAGCGACCCGATTGCGCTGACGCGAAGCACCCACAAGTTTGAAGGCGACTACCTCGACTGGCTGATCGGCGACCCTGTGCGCGATGCCGAGCGTTACGCGGCGCGCACGCCATTGCTGCACGCCGGGCAAATCCGCGTGCCAGTGATCTTCTTTCAAGGTGAACTGGACGCCGTGGTCGTGCCACAGCAAACCCGCGACATGCTCAAGGCCCTGGAAGACAACGGCATCCCGGCCAAAGCGTATTACTACCCACAAGAACGCCACGGCTTTCGCAAAGCCAGCAACCAGGCCCACGCGCTCGAGCACGAATGGCTGTTCTACAGCGAATTGCTAAACCCCTGAACCCCAAAATCCCTGTAGGAGCGAGCTCGCCTCGCGATCTTTTGATCTTTAAAAGCTCGCGAGACAAGCTCGCTCCTACAGACGGCGGGTCAATTCGAACGCTTGGCGATGATGTACACCGCGTGCACGATCCCCGGGATGTAGCCGCACAGGGTCAGCAAGATGTTCAACCAGAATGCCCCGCCAAACCCCACCTGCATGAACACGCCCAATGGCGGCAGCAAAATGGCAATGATGATCTTCAGAAATTCCATACGCTCGGCTCCCAATCCTTAACGGGCTCACACGGCCCTTACCCTTAATCGACTCACAGGCCCGACAAAAGGTTCAGCGCAGACTTATCCACAGACAAAAAAACGCCCCGCGCCGAACGAAACAGGCACAGGGCGACGCGTTATACCGCGAGACGGTTCTTTAGAAGGCGTTACGTCGCAACCGCACGACGGCAGTGCAACTGCGCGGTACGCACGCGGGCAAAGGCCCGGGCCAGACGCAGCAACATCTCGTCGATGTTGCCTTTGCTGACGCACAACGCCGGGGTAAAGCGCAGGCAGTTGGGCTGCGGGGCGGTGATCAACAGCCCTTCATACAGCGCAGCTTTAACCACGTCCTCGGCCGAGTCATCCGACAAGGTCAGGCCCCAAAACAAACCCTGACCGCGCAATTCACCCTGTGCATAACTATTGGCCAGTCGCCCCAGCCCTTCGCGCAGGTACTGACCCGCGTCGCGCACTTGCGCCAGAAAATCTTTTTCCAGAATCGTGTCGAGCACCGCCACACCGGCCGCCGTCATCAACGCGTTGCCGTGGTGGGTGCCGCCCAACTCGCCGGGCTCCAGGCAGCATGCCTTGCCACGGGCCAGCAATGCGGCCAACGGCACGCCGCCGCCCAGGCCTTTGCCCAAGGTAACGATGTCGGCGCGCACACCGTAGTTCTGCTCTGCCAGCAACGACCCACAGCGGCCCATGCCGGTCTGGACTTCATCCAGAATCAGCAAAATACCCAGCTCGCGGCACAGGCGCTCGACGCCCTTGAGGTAATGCTCGGTCGCCGGAATCACCCCCGCATCGCTTTGCACCGGCTCCAGCATGATGGCCACGGTCTGTGCATCCACCGCCGCATGCAGCGCAGGCAAGTCGTTAAACGGTACGTTGATAAAGCCCGGCAGTTGCGGCTCAAAGCGGTTGTCGAAGGTGCCGCTGCCCGAAGCCGACATCGCGCCGAAGCTGCGACCGTGGCAGCTGCGCGTTGCGGTGATGATCCGGTGGGCGCCGTTGCGGTGCAGTTGGCCCCACTTGCGCGCCAGCTTGATCGCGCCTTCGTTGGCCTCGGCCCCGGTGTTTAAAAAGTGCACCTGATCGCTGCCCGTGCTCTGGCACAAGCGCTCGGCCAGGGTCAGCATGGCGCGGTTATAAAAACCTGCGCCGGGGTTCATCAATGACTGGGCTTGTTCCGTCATGGCCTTGACCAGCACCGCCGGGCTGTGGCCCAGGCTGTTCACGGCCCCCCCCTGAGTGAAGTCGAGGTACGCACGGCTGTCGCTGTCCCACATCCAGGAACCCTGGCCACGCACAAACACCTGCGCCGGGCGTTCTACGCTGGGCATCAGGCAAAAGCGGGCTTCGGGGGTGCTCTCGTGCGCGGGGGCAGGCTCCGCCACGGGTTGAGCAAGATGGGCTTGGGGGCGACGCAAGTTAAACAGGTTCATGCACGCAGGCCTTGTGTTCATAAGCAGATTCGATTTGCAACCGCCCCGCACGGCCCGGGCGCTAAAACCTCTGACGGGTTTTTAGCCTTGCCTATGTAAATAAGCGCGCCACCGGTACGGTTTATCGCGCGTTTTTGCTCGATAGCCCCAGTGGAACGGGCGTAGACTAGGCGCCCACAAGCCTTTGAGCTATTTCGTTTTTTAAGCATTTTCGATAAGTATTACTTATGGATTTCAAGCAACTGCGTTATTTCGTCGCGGTCTACGAAGAAGGCCATGTGGGCCGCGCTGCCGAGCGTCTGTCGATCTCGCAACCGGCGCTGTCACAGCAGATCCGCCAGCTCGAACACAACCTCGACGTCACCCTCTTCGAGCGCAGCAGCAAACGCCTGCTGCCCACCCTGGCCGCCCACACGCTGTACAACCACGCCTTGCCGCTGCTCGACGGCTTGCAACGTGCGCGTGAAGCGTTGAGCAACTTTCAGGGCCATGCGCTGCGCACCATTGCCATTGGCGTGCTGCAAACCGTACACACCAGCCTGGTGCCGCAAATGCTTGAGCGCGTGCGTCAGGCACAGCCGCATCTGGTGGTGCAGATTTACGAATTGACCGGCATGGAGATCGAACGGCGCCTGCTCAATGGCTCACTGGACATCGGCATCAGTTACCTGCCGCCGCGCCAGCCGGGGTTGCATGGCACGCCGCTGTACGAAGATGAACTGCAGCTGGTCATCCCGGCGGATCATCCGCTGCGTGAATTCAAGAAGGTGTCACTGACACAGGCCGCCGAGTTGCCGATGTTGTTGCTCGGGGAAGAGTTTCAGGTGCGCCAGATCTGGCAAAACCAACTGGCCAGCCTGGGCCGTCGCCCGCAGGTGCAGGCCGAGTTGAACACCATGGCCGGGATACTCGACAGCCTGCTGCACACCAAGTTGGCGACCGTGCTGCCGGGGCGCTCGCGCCATGAAAACGACCATCAGGCGCTGCTCTGGAAACCCCTGAGCGAACCCCGCGTGCCGCTGAAGGTCGGCTTGGTGTGCCGCGACGTCCAGCGCCAGCAAGCCACCCTGGGGCTATTGCGCAGCCTGCTTGAAGACGTGATTCATTCGTAGTCGCTGCCGAAGGCTGCGAAGGGTTGCGCAGCAACCCGTTTTCCTGAGAGCGGCGCAACGCCCATCGCAGCCTCGTGCCTCGACAGCGACTACAAGAAATCGGAATTTCAGGCGCACAAAAAAGAAAACCCCGCCTAAGCGGGGTTTTGCAGACTGTTTCCCTGACATCCTTTTCGCTCCACCATCCTGGCGGAATCCTACGTGTCCGTGTTGTTGCTTTGAGCTTCCTGCTCTACGTCCTTGAAACCAAGATTACCCATGGATCCAATTTCGCGATATGGGCGATTGGCAGCACGTAATGTAAGCAAAAGCTTACAAATGACTAAACACCTTAAAACATGGCTTCATCGAGCAAATACAGCGACTCACTGCCCGCCTTGACCGAAGCACTCAACGACTGAACACGCGGCAATAAACGCGCGAAATAAAAGCGTGCAGTGCCCAGCTTGCTGGCGTAGAACGCGTCATCCGCCTCTTTACCCTGCGCCGCACGGGCCATCAGCGCCCACATGTAGGCATACGCGGTGTAGCCAAACACATGCAGGTACTCCACCGACGCCGCGCCGATTTCATTCGGGTTGTGTTGTGCGCGGTCCAGTACCCAGGCGGTCAACTGATCAAGGTTGTCCAGCGCAGCGGCCAACGGTTGGGTGAACTCGTTCAGGTCAGCCGGGGCCTGCGCGATGAACTGGCGGATCTCGTCAGCAAACACGCGGTAGTCAGCGCCGCGATTGCCGACGATCTTGCGCCCCATCAGGTCCAGCGCCTGAATGCCGTTGGTGCCTTCGTAGATCTGCGTAATGCGTACATCGCGCACCAGTTGCTCTTGGCCCCACTCGCGAATGTAGCCATGGCCGCCAAACACTTGCTGGCCGTGCACCGTGGTCTCCAGCCCAAGGTCGGTCAAGAAGGCCTTGGCCACCGGCGTCAGCAACGCCACCAAACCATCAGCGCGAGCGCGGGCGGTCGGGTCTTCGCTGAACTTGGCAATGTCCAACTGATTGGCCACGTAAGTCGAGAACGCACGGCCGCCTTCGTTGGACGCCTTCATGGTCAGCAGCATGCGGCGCACGTCCGCGTGCACGATGATCGGGTCTGCCGCTTTGTCTTTGGCCTGTGCGCCGGTTGCCGCGCGCCCTTGCAGGCGGTCACGGGCATATTCCACGGCGTTCTGGTACGAGCGCTCGCCCGAGGCCAGGCCCTGGATACCCACGCCCAGACGCTCGTAGTTCATCATGGTGAACATCGCGGCCAGGCCACGGTTAGGCTCACCCACCAGATAACCCACAGCCTCATCGAAGTTCATCACGCAGGTCGACGACGCCTTGATGCCCATCTTGTGTTCAATCGAACCGCAGAACACCGGGTTGCGCTCACCCAGGCTGCCATCGGCGTTGACCAGCACCTTGGGCACCAGGAACAGCGAAATGCCTTTAGGCCCCGCCGGGGCGTCCGGCAGCTTGGCCAGTACCAAATGGATGATGTTTTCGGTGAGGTCGTGTTCGCCACCGGTGATAAAAATCTTGGTCCCGCTGACCTTGTACGAACCGTCAGCCTGCGGCTCGGCCTTGGTGCGGATCATCCCCAGGTCGGTCCCGGCGTGCGGCTCGGTCAAGCACATGGAACCGGCCCACTCGCCCGAGTACATATTGGGCAGGTACGTGGCTTTGAGTTCTTCGCTGGCGTGGGCGTTGATCGACACGCAGGCGCCAGAGGTCAGCATCGGGTACAGGCCAAATGCCAGGCTGGAGGAGTTGATCATTTCTTCGACCTGGGCCGACACCGCCTTAGGCATGCCCATGCCGCCGAACTCCGGGTTGCCGCCCACGCCCACCCAACCGCCTTCGGCGTAGGTTTTATAGGCATCGACAAAACCGGCCGGCGTGGTCACCACGGAGTCATTCCAGTGGCAGCCTTCCTCGTCAGCGTCGCGACTCAACGGGGCGACGCTCTTGGCAGTCACCTTGCCGGCTTCTTCGAGAATGGCTTCGACCGTTTCAGCATCAACGGACTCGGCCAATGCAGGCAGTTGCGCCCAGAGAGCAGCAACTTCGAACACTTCATTGAGGACGAAGCGCATATCACGCAGCGGCGCTTTGTAATCAGCCATGGCAAACCTCGTAATCTGTAAACGACGATTAATGTGGGACGCAGTCTAGCTTAACGACGCGAGTGATACATAGGGTCAAGCAGTGACTAATATTTATAATTCGGTCACTATTTTGTAGGAGCGAGCTTGCCTCGCGATCTTTTGATCTTTAAAAGATCGCGAGGCAAGCTCGCTCCTACAGGGGAAAACCAAAAAAGCCGCTTTCCCGAAGGAGAAGCGGCTTTTTAAGGTGACTCACCGGGGCTTAGTAGCCCAGATCGAAGTCTTCTTCTTTCATGTCCATCAGGTTGGCAGCACCCGACAACATGGCCGCAACGTGTGTGCGGGTACGCGGCAGGATGCGCTGGAAGTAGAAGCGCGCAGTCTGCAGCTTGGCTTTATAGAAGGCTTCTTCAGAAGTGCCCTCGGCCAGTTTTGCAGCCGCCAGACGCGCCATGTCAGCCCAGAAGTACGCCAGGCACGCATAACCGGAATACATCAGGTAGTCGACCGAGGCCGCACCCACTTCTTCACGGTCTTTCATGGCCGCCATACCGACCTTCATGGTCAGCTCGCCCCACTCTTTGTTCAGTGCAGCCAACGGGGCGACGAACTCTTTAACTGCTTCGTTGCCTTCGTTGTTCTGGCAGAACTTGTGGACGATCTTGGTGAAGCCCTTAAGCGCTTCGCCTTGAGTCATCAGCACTTTACGGCCCAGCAGGTCGAGTGCCTGGATACCGGTGGTGCCTTCGTACAGCATCGAAATGCGGCTGTCGCGAACGTTCTGCTCCATGCCCCACTCAGCGATAAAGCCGTGGCCGCCGTAGATTTGCACGCCGTGGTTGGCGGCTTCGAAGCCCACTTCGGTCATGAACGCTTTAGCAATCGGCGTCATGAACGCCAGCAGCGCGTCGGCTTTTTTCTTCTCTTCTTCATCAACGCCGTATTTCACGATGTCGACTTGCTTGGCGGTGAAATACACCATGGCGCGGTTGCCTTCAGCAAACGCTTTGGTGGTCAGCAGCATGCGACGCACGTCCGGGTGAACGATGATCGGGTCAGCCGCTTTTTCAGGGGCTTTAGGGCCGGTCAGCGAACGCATTTGCAGACGGTCACGGGCATATTTCAAGCCGCCCTGGAAGGCGATTTCTGCGTGGGACAGGCCTTGCAGTGCAGTGCCCAGACGTGCGGTGTTCATGAAGGTGAACATGCAGTTCAGGCCTTTGTTCGGCGGGCCGATCAAGAAGCCGGTGGCGCCGTCAAAGTTCATCACGCAGGTGGCGTTACCGTGGATGCCCATTTTGTGCTCAAGCGAGCCACAGGACACGGCGTTGCGCTCACCCAGAGTGCCGTCGGCGTTAGCCTTGAACTTGGGCACGATGAACAGCGAGATACCTTTGGTGCCAGCAGGTGCATCCGGCAGGCGGGCCAGTACGATGTGGACGATGTTGTCGGCCATGTCGTGTTCACCGGCCGAGATGAAGATCTTGGTGCCGGAAATCTTGTACGAACCATCTGCCTGAGGTTCAGCCTTGGTGCGCAGCAGGCCAAGGTCGGTACCGCAATGCGATTCGGTCAGGCACATGGTGCCGGTCCATTCGCCGGTTACCAGCTTTGTCAGGTAGGTATTTTGCTGCTCCGGAGTGCCGTGCTCGGAGATGGTGTTCATCGCGCCGTGCGACAGGCCCGGGTACATGCCCCACGACCAGTTGGCCGCACCGACCATTTCACTCACCGCCAGGCCCAAGGACTCCGGCAGGCCTTGGCCGCCGTGGTCGACGTCGTGCGCCAGGCTTGGCCAGCCGCCTTCAACGAATTGTTTGTAGGCTTCTTTAAAGCCTGTCGGCGTTTTAACCCCGGATTCACTCCAGGTGCAGCCTTCGATGTCACCCACGCGGTTCAGCGGTGCCAGCACCTGCTCACAAAACTTGGCGCCTTCTTCAAGAATGGCGTCAACCATATCTGGCGTAGCGTCCTGGCAAGCCGGCAGGCTCTGATAGTGCGCTTCGTAACCGAGCAGTTCGTCACGAACGAAGCGAATATCACGCAAGGGGGCCTTGTAATCAGGCATAGCGATAAACCTCTGCTGATGAATCCGGGGATGAACAACCGCGTAGATTTGTTATTGCGGTCAAACAGGTGTTTGAAACATACGTTTACGCACATTTGTTGTCAAGCAGCGCGAAGCCTCCGTTCGTCTTGGTACGAACAGATCACAGAGAAGGGAAGTGCATGGAGTCCTGTAGGAGCTCGCCTCGCGATCTTTTGATCTTTAAAAGATCCCAAGACAAGCCCGCAGTTTAAGGCTCAGTCCAGCAGGTCCAACTGCAAGTGTTCAGCCACCGCTTGTGCCGAGGCCGTTTTGAGTTTGGGCACACGGCCCAGGCAAGGGGCCGGCAGGCGCTCGGCCAGGGTGGCGAGGTTTTCTTCAAGGCGCGCCGTTTTCGGGCCAATGATATTGGCCACCCAACCCGCCAGTTGCAGACCGTCGCGGGCGATGGCTTCGGCGGTCAACAAGGCATGGCTGATGCACCCCAAGCGCACGCCGACCACCAGAATCACCGGCAGGTCGAGGGCCTGCGCCAGGTCCGACAAACTGTCTTGCCCCGACAGCGGGACTCGCCAGCCTCCCGCCCCTTCAATCAAGGTGAAGTCGGCCTGCTGGGCCAGCACATGGCGCATGGGCGCAAGCAAGGTCTCGACATTGACCACCTGGCCAGCTTCACGCGCCGCAATGTGCGGGGCGATGGGCGGCTCAAAGGCCACCGGGTTGACCTCGTCATAGGTCAATTTCACAGAACTCTCGGCCATCAATGCCAGCGCATCGGCATTGCGCAGCCCTTGCGGGGTGATCTCACAGCCCGAGGCCACCGGCTTGCCAGCCACGGTGCTCAATCCGTTTTCGCGCGCGGCATACAACAAACCGGCGGCAATCGTGGTTTTGCCGACATCAGTGTCGGTTCCCGTAATGAAGTACGCTGGGCTCATCGCGTTTTCTCCAGGATGCCGTAGACCACCTGATAAGTTGCCGGTAGCCCTTGTGGCTGACGAAACTGCTCATAAGCGCTAACCAAAGCCTGCAGCCGCGCTCTGCCGGTCAACCCTTCAGGGCGACCCGGGTTCAGATTATGCGCACCCAATGCTTTCAATTCATGGGTCAGTTGACGCACCTGCGCGTAGTGCAGCACATGGGGCTGACTCTGCAAGTTGAGCACGCGCATCGAGCTGTCAGCGCACAACTGCTGATAGGCGGCAAACTCACGAAAACGGTTCACATGGACTTGCCCGTCCACGGCCCGCCAACTGTCACGCAGCTCACTCAACGTGCCCACGCACAAGCTGGCAAAGGCCATGACGCCACCCGGCTTGAGCACACGATGGGCTTCGCTGAGCACCCGCGCAAAATCACCGCACCACTGCAACGCCAGGCTGGAAAAAATCAGGTCGCAACTGTCGGCTTGCAGCGGCAAGCTTTCGGCATCCCCGGCGATAAAATGCGCGGCGCCGCCCAAAGGCCGGGCGAACGCCAGCATGCCCTGGGCGATGTCCAGCGCCAGCCCTTCACTGTGGGGAAATTGCTGCGCCAGGGCCCGGCTGAAATAGCCCGTACCGCTGCCCAGATCCAGCCAGCGCTGCGGCGCCAGACCAGCCGGTAAACGCGCCAGCAACGCATGCCCGACGTCACGTTGCAGCTCGGCCACGCTGTCGTAACTGGCCGCCGCACGCGAAAACGACACCGCCACCTGGCGCTTGTCCGGCAGGTGACCTGCACTCGTTGCAACACTGAGATCAGTCATCGTCCAGCTCATGTAAAAAAGCCTGAATCGCGGCCGCCAGCTCGTGGGGCGCTTCCAGTAAAAAGGCATGACAGGCCTGTTCAATCAGACCCACTTCGACATCGGGCAACAGCGCCAGCAACGCCTCGGCCGCCGCCACAGGCACCAGCCCGTCGGTCCCGGCAAACAGGTGCAGTTGCGGTCCGTTGAAGGCTTGCAGTGCGGGGCGCACATCCAGTTGGCCCAGCAGTTCCAGCCCGGCCAACAAAGGTGCCGGCTGCGCTTTGGGGGCTGCGCCCAAGAGCAATTGCGCCATGGCGCGCGGGTCTGCCGCGCCTTGGCTACACAGCAGCGCAAAGCGCTTGAAGGTGCTGTGCGGCGCTTCAGCGAAGCCTGATAAAAACGCCTCGAAGGTGGCGTTGGGCATCGCCGTTGGCCAGTCCTCACGGCTAACAAAACTTGGATTGCTGGCCAAAGTGACCAGCCCGCAGCAGCGATCGCCACGGCGGGCTGCCAACTCACTGGCGAGCATCCCGCCCAGAGACCAGCCGCCCAGCCAGGCGTTGTCGGGAAGGTTGGCGTCCAGCTCGTCGAGCCAGTCGTCCAACTGCGCAGACTCCAGCACCGGCAGCGGTTCGACCTCAACCCGCAAATGCTCATCCAGACCGCGTAATGCTGCGGCCAAAGGTTCCAGCGGGGAAATCCCCAAGCCCCAGCCGGGCAGCAAAATCAGACGATCACGCATGGTCGGGCTCCAGCTTTCGCCAACAGTCATCCAGTGCGCTTAACAATAGCTGCACCTGAGCCTCTGTGTGGGCCGCCGACAAGGTCACACGCAACCGCGCACTGCCCGCCGGTACCGTCGGCGGGCGAATCGCCGTCACCAGCAAACCGCGCTCACGCAACATCGCTGACAAACGCAGCGCCCGGCCACTGTCGCCAATCACGATCGGCTGGATCGGCGTAAAGCTGTCCATCAACTGCAAACCGATCTGCTCGGCGCCGCTGCGGAACTGGCGAATCAACGTGTTCAGGTGCTCGCGGCGCCAGTGCTCGCTGCGCAACAGTTCAAGGCTTTTGAGGGTGGCGCAGGCCAGCGCGGGCGGCTGGCTGGTGGTGTAGATATAAGGCCGGGCGAACTGGATCAAGCTCTCGATCAGCTCTTCGCTGCCCGCCACAAACGCACCGCTGGTGCCGAAGGCTTTGCCTAGCGTGCCCACCAGCACCGGCACGTCGTCCACGCCCAGGCCAAAATGTTCGGCAATCCCGCCGCCCTGCGCACCCAGCGGGCCAAAGCCGTGGGCATCGTCGACCATCAGCCAGGCGCCTTTGGCCTTGGCCTCACGGGCCAGGCTCGGCAAGTCGGCCACATCGCCGTCCATGCTGAATACGCCGTCGGTGACCACCAAAGTGTTGCCGCAAGCTTTCTCCAGACGCTTGGCCAGGCTGGCCGCGTCGTTGTGCAAATAACGGTTAAAGCGCGCGCCGCTGAGCAAACCGGCATCCAGCAACGAGGCGTGATTGAGACGGTCTTCGAGCACCGTATCGCCCTGCCCGACCAGGGCCGTGACCGCCCCCAGATTGGCCATATAACCATTGCTGAACAGCAGCGCACGCGGGCGCCCGGTGAACTCGGCCAGGGCTTCTTCCAGCGCGTGATGCGGGCCGCTGTGGCCGATGACCAAATGCGACGCACCGCCGCCCACGCCCCAGCGGGACGCACCGGCCTGCCAGGCTTCGATCACCTGCGGGTGATTGGCCAGGCCCAGGTAGTCGTTATTGCAGAAGGCCAAAAGAGGCTGACCATCGACCACCACCTGCGGCCCTTGCGGGCTCTCAAGCAATGGCCGTTGACGGTAAAGATTGTCGGCACGACGCGCAGCCAGACGGGCGCTTAAATCAAAAGACATGCTGGCCTCGGAAATGAATTGCACAAGACCTGTAGGAGCGAGCTCGCCTCGCGATCTTTTGATCGTTTAAAAGATCGCGAGGCAAGCTCGCTCCTACAGTTAAGAGGCTTACACCGCAGCGTTATAGAACTGCTCGCTGGATTTTTGCTCGATCAGCGCTTGCTCGATCGCTGCCTGATGCACTTCATCGGCGTATTCCTGGCGGGCTTCGGGCAAGATGCCCAGGCGCGCAAACAGTTGCATGTCTTTGTCTGCCTGCGGGTTGGCGGTGGTCAGCAATTTGTCGCCGTAGAAAATCGAGTTGGCCCCGGCAAAGAACGCCAGCGCCTGCATTTGCTCGTTCATGGCCTCACGCCCGGCCGACAGCCGAACATGGCTTTGCGGCATCAAGATGCGCGCCACGGCCAGCATGCGGATAAAGTCGAACGGGTCGATGTCCTCGGCATTGGCCAGCGGTGTACCCGCCACTTTCACCAGCATGTTGATCGGCACCGACTCCGGGTGCTCGGGCAGGTTAGCCAGCTGGATTAGCAGATTGGCGCGGTCGTCCAGCGACTCGCCCATGCCCAGAATCCCGCCGGAACAGATCTTCATCCCCGCATCGCGCACGTAGCTCAAGGTTTGCAGGCGTTCGCTGTAGGTACGGGTGGTGATGATGCTGGTGTAAAAGTCGGGCGAGGTGTCGAGGTTGTGGTTGTAGTAGTCCAGCCCCGCGTGCGCCAGCGCCGCCGTTTGCTCCTGATCGAGCTTGCCCAGGGTCATGCAGGTTTCCAGGCCCATGGCCTTCACGCCTTTGACCATTTCCAGCACGTAAGGCATGTCTTTGGCCGACGGGTGCTTCCAGGCTGCGCCCATGCAGAAACGCGTCGAGCCGATGGCTTTGGCCCGCGCCGCCTCTTCAAGCACCGCCTGCACCTGCATCAACTTCTCTTTTTCCAGCCCGGTGTTGTAGTGACCGGACTGCGGACAATATTTGCAATCTTCCGGGCAGGCCCCGGTTTTGATCGAAAGCAGCGTCGAAACTTGCACCCGATTGGCGTCGAAATGCGCGCGGTGCACGGTCTGCGCCTGAAAAAGCAGGTCATTGAACGGCTGGACAAACAACGCTCGAACTTCGGCTAAAGACCAATCATGTCGCAAGTTGGCATGGGTGCTGGCGCTCATCGGCGATTCTCTTGTTTATGCTGGGACTTGAACCTGAAGCAACCGCCTCAGGCACGGCACGGATGCGCGATATGTTTGAGGATGCTACATGACTTGTCAACCACGCTTGTTTAGCGTGGTTGACAAGTGGTTATTAATTAACCAAACGTGTTTAGTGTGCGATGAACGCACCGACACCCCACTGCCACTCTGCGCGGCCTGCGAACTGGAGCTGCCCTGGCTGGGTGACCGTTGCGAGCGGTGCGCATTGCCGCTGCCGATGGCCGGGCTCACCTGCGGCCTGTGCATCAAGCACCCGCCGGCCTACGAATCGGTGTATGCGCCGTGGGTCTACGGCTTTCCCGTCGACAGTTTGATCATCCGCTTCAAGCACAACAGCCGCTGGCCGTATGGCCGCTTGTTGGCCGATATTCTCGGCCAATCGCTACGTGATCGGTTCAATACCGGCGACCCGCAACCCGACTGTTTGCTGCCGGTGCCGCTGTCTACTCAGCGCCTGCGCCAGCGCGGCTACAACCAGGCCGCGATGCTCGCCCAGTGGTTGAGCCGCGATCTGGGTATCCCGTGTCACGACGACTGGCTGCTGCGCCATCAAGACACCGCCGCGCAACAGGCGCTGGACGCCAAGGCCCGCAAGCGCAACTTGCTCCACGCCTTCAGCCTGGCCCCGCAGGTTGAAGTGCGCGGCCTGCACCTGGCGCTGGTGGACGACGTGCTAACCACCGGCGCCACCGCGCAAAGTCTGGCGCGCCTGCTGCGTCAGGCCGGTGCGCGGCAGGTGGATGTGTATTGCCTGGCGCGCACGCCCAGGCCCGACGCGCCGCCTTGACGCCACCGGGCTGAGCAGGCACTTTCCGGGGCTCACCCTGCTTTGCGAATGACGCCCCCATGCAACTACCGACTTTGCTGACCCAGCACATCGCCCGCCGCCCCCAGCGCATTGCCTTGTTGCAGCACATCGCCGAGCAAGGCTCGATCACCCGCGCCGCCAAAAGCGCGGGCATCAGCTACAAAGCGGCGTGGGACAGCATCGACGAGCTGAACAACCTGGCACAAACCCCGCTGGTTGAACGCAGCGTGGGCGGCAAAGGCGGCGGCGGTGCACGCCTGTCGGTGGCCGGGGAACGGGTGATGCGCCTCTATCAACGCCTGCAAGCCCTGCAAAGCCAAGTGCTGGACGCCGCCGAAGACGCCAGCGACCTCGACCTGCTGGGCCGCTTGATGCTCAGAACCAGCGCCCGCAACCAGTTGCACGGCAGCGTCAAGGCCATCCACAGCCACGGCCATAACGACCTGATTGAACTGCAACTGCCCGGCGGCCTGACGCTGCACGCGCAAATCACCCACGACAGCACCCAGCGCCTGGAACTGAACCTCGACACCCCGGTGGTGGCGCTGATCAAGGCGGGCTGGCTGCAACTGACGGCGCCCGACCAACCATTGGTGGCCGGGCACAACCTGCTGCGCGGGCGTATCGAACAGATCCTCGACGCCGACGACAGCCCCAGCGAAGTGCGCATCAGCCTGCCCAGCGGCCAAACCTTGTGCGCCCTGAGCGAACCGCAACACCTCGAAACACTCCAGTTGACGGTGGGCAGTGAGGTCAATGTGCAGTTTTCCCCGACCCTGGTGTTGCTCGGCACACCCCTCTAACGGCCTTGTGGGAGCGGGCTTGCTCGCGATACAGACACCTCGGTCGACCCTTTGAAGCGCACCGATGCCATCGCGAGCAAGCCCGCTCCCACACGTTTTCTGCAACACCACTGTCATAACCGCTGCTTAAGGTTGCGCAAAAACCTTAAAAGGCCTGCGCACTATGAACCTCCTGGATGATCAACACCCCACCGACCTTGAGCGCATTGCTGGCTTGAGTCGACGCGGGTTTATCAGCGCAGGCGCCCTATGCGGCGCGGCGATGTTTCTGGGCGGCAACCTGCTCAGCCGCAGCGCGCTGGCTGCCGGGGTCAGCTCGGCCGCAAGCCCCTTGCTGGGCTTTGCCAGCATCAATGCTGCCACCAGCGACAGCCTCAGCCTGCCACCCGGCTACCGCGCCTCGGTGTTGATCAGTTGGGGCCAGCCCCTGCACACCAACGGCCCGGCCTTTGACCCCAGCGGCAACGGCAGCGCCGACGCTCAGGAAGTGCAGTTTGGCGACAACAACGACGGCATGAGCCTGTTCGCCTTCCCTGACGACCCCAACCGCGCCCTGCTGGCGATCAACAACGAATACACCAACTACCGCTACCTGTACCCCCACGGCGGCCTGCCGACGTCGGCCGAAGAGGTGCGCAAAGCCCAGGCCAGCGAAGGCGTGTCGGTGATTGAAGTGCAGCGCAAAGGCGATGGCTGGCAGTTCGTTCAGGACTCGCCCTTTAACCGGCGCATCCACGGCAACACGCCCATCCGCCTCAGCGGCCCGGCCGAAGGGCACGCCTTGCTGCGCACCCAGGCCGACATCAATGGCGCACGGGTGCTGGGCACCTTCCAGAACTGCGCCAACGGCAAAACACCATGGGGCACTTACCTCACCTGCGAAGAAAACTTCACCGACTGCTTTGGCAGCTCAGACCCCCAGCAGACCTTCGACGCCGCGCAAAAGCGCTACGGCGCCACACTCGCCAGCCGCGAGATCAACTGGCACCTGCACGACCCGCGCTTCGACCTGGCGACCAACCCCAACGAGCTCAACCGCCATGGCTGGGTGGTCGAAATCGACCCGTTCGACCCAAAATCTTTGCCGGTCAAACGCACCGCGCTGGGCCGCTTCAAACACGAAAACGCCGCACTGGCACAGACCCGTGATGGCCGCGCCGTGGTGTACATGGGCGACGACGAACGCGGGGAGTTCATCTACAAGTTCATCAGCCGCGACCGCATCGACACCCAAAACCCCAAGGCCAACCGCGACCTGCTAGACCACGGCACGCTGTATGTGGCGCGCTTCGATGCGGGCGACAAGCACCCCGATCACCCCAAAGGCCAAGGCCAGTGGATCGAACTGCGCCACGGCCAAAATGGCATCGACGCCAGTCAGGGTTTCGCCAACCAGGCCGAAGTGCTGATCCACGCCCGGCTCGCGGGCAGCGTAGTGAACGCCACGCGCATGGACCGCCCGGAATGGATCGTGGTCAGCCCCAAAGACGGCCAGGTGTATTGCACCCTGACCAACAACGCCAAACGCGGCGAAGACGGCCAACCCGTCGGCGGCCCCAACCCGCGCGAAAAGAACGTTTACGGGCAGATCCTGCGCTGGAAAGCCCACAACGATGACCACGGTGCCGACAGCTTCGACTGGGACCTGTTTGTGGTCGCGGGCAACCCGGTGGTGCACCCAAAACAGCCCAAAGGGGGTTCAGCCAACATCACCCCGCAGAACATGTTCAACAGCCCCGACGGCCTGGGTTTTGACGACGCCGGGCGCCTGTGGATCCTGACCGACGGCGACTACAGCAACAAAGGCGACTTCGCCGGCATGGGCAATAACCAAATGCTCTGCGCCGACCCCGACAGCGGTGAAATCCGTCGTTTCATGGTCGGCCCGGTGGGCTGTGAAGTGACCGGCATCAGCTTCTCGCCGGATCAAAAAACCCTGTTCGTCGGTATCCAGCACCCTGGCGAAAACGGCGGCTCGACCTTCCCCGAACACCTGCCCAACGGCAAACCGCGCTCCTCGGTCATGGCCATCAGCCGCGAAGACGGCGGGATCGTCGGCGCATAGCGATGGACCCTTGCTGCTCGCGATCTTTTGATCTTTTAAAAGATCGCGAGGCAAGCTCGCTCCTACAGGGGTCAGTCTGCGTTAACATGCTTGGCCGGACGCGGCAGCCTGCTGCGCGCAGGAGTCAGCATGTCTCATCCGTTCGCAACACTTACCCCTGATCTGGTGCTCGACGCCGTCGAAAGCATCGGTTTCCTCAGCGACGCTCGCGTGCTCGCCCTCAACAGCTACGAAAACCGCGTGTACCAGGTCGGTATCGAAGGCTCGGAGCCGCTGATCGCGAAGTTCTACCGCCCGCAGCGCTGGACCAACGAGGCGATCCTCGAAGAACACCGCTTTACCTTCGAGCTGGCCGACTGCGAAGTGCCGGTGGTGGCGCCCATCATTCATAACGGCCAAAGCCTGTTCGAACACCAGGGTTTTCGCTTTACCTTGTTCCCGCGACGCGGTGGCCGTGCCCCCGAGCCGGGCAACCTTGACCAACTGTACCGCCTCGGCCAACTGCTCGGACGTCTGCATGCGGTGGGCGCCACCAAGCCTTTTGAACACCGCGAAGCCCTGGGCGTGAAGAATTTTGGCCATGACTCGCTGAACACCTTGCTCGAAGGCAACTTCATCCCGCGCAGCCTGTTACCGGCCTACGAGTCGGTGGCCCGCGATCTGCTCAAGCGTGTCGAAGACGTGTACGCCGCCACCCCGCACAGCAACATTCGCATGCATGGCGACTGCCACCCCGGCAACATGATGTGCCGCGACGAGGTGTTCCATATTGTCGACCTCGACGACTGTCGCATGGGCCCGGCGGTGCAAGACCTGTGGATGATGCTGGCCGGTGATCGCCAGGAATGCCTCGGCCAACTGTCCGAACTGATGGATGGCTACAGCGAGTTCCACGACTTCAACCCCCGTGAACTGGCCCTGATCGAACCCCTTCGCGCCTTGCGCCTGATGCACTACAGTGCCTGGCTGGCCCGCCGCTGGGACGACCCGGCGTTCCCGCACAGCTTCCCGTGGTTTGGCAGCGAGCGGTATTGGGGCGACCAGGTGCTGGCGTTGCGCGAACAACTCTCGGCGCTCAATGAAGAGCCGTTAAAACTGTTTTAAATGGGTGCCCTTTGTAGGAGCGAGCTTGCCTCGCGATCTTTTTAAAAGATCACAAGATCGCGAGGCAAGCTCGCTCCTACAGCACCCGTCATTTGCTTAAGCAAGGATCCTGCATGCAAGTTGCCAACCCGCGTCGCGGGTACATTCTGGGCCTCAGCGCCTATGTCATCTGGGGCCTGTTCCCACTCTATTTCAAACTGCTGGAAAGCGTGCCCGCCGCCGAGATTATCGTCAGCCGCGTGCTCTGGTCAGCGCTGTTTGGCTCGCTGTTGTTGCTGGTATGGAAGCACCCCGGCTGGTGGCAAGAGCTGCGCGACAACCCCAGACGCCTCGCCGTGCTCAGCGGCAGCGGCCTGTTGATCGCCACTAACTGGCTGACCTATGTGTGGGCGGTGAACAACGACCGCATGCTCGAAGCCAGCCTGGGTTACTACATCAACCCGCTGGTCAACGTGCTGCTCGGGATGTTGCTGCTGGGTGAGCGCCTGCGCCGCCTGCAATGGATTGCCGTGGGCCTGGCCGCCATTGGTGTTGCCGAGCAAGTGTGGCAAGCCGGCAGCCTGCCGTGGGTGTCGCTGGTGCTGGCGCTGACCTTTGGCTTTTACGGGCTGATCCGCAAGCAGGCGCCGGTCAAGGCGTTGCCGGGGCTGGTGGTCGAAACCTGGATTCTGGTGCCCATCGCCATCGGCTGGCTGCTGATGCACCCCGAGGCCAACAGTGCCCACGCCGATTTCTGGGCCACCTCACAAGCCTGGTTGCTGGTGGCCGCAGGCCCGGCCACGTTGATCCCGCTGGTGTGCTTCAACGCGGCCACGCGCCACCTGCCTTACACCACCATCGGCTTTATGCAGTACGTCGCGCCCACCCTGGTGCTGATTCTTGCCGTGTGGGTGTTTGGCGAACACTTGTCCGAAAGCACCCTGATCGCCTTTATGTTCATTTGGGCGGGCCTTGTGGTGTACAGCATTGACGCCTGGCTGAGCCTGAGCAAAAAAGCCTGACCTGAACCCCGTGGGAGCACGCCCGCTCCCACGGGGTTTTTATGGGCCTGCTTATAAAATTGTGTACTGTTTTTAGAATTATCTGGAACAACCTGCACTTTTCTTGAGAACATCCTGTTCTTCTACGTGACCGATAGCTTAATAAAAGTCGCAGAACGACGTAGTTAGTCTGATTTTCACATCGGCAAATGATCATGTAGTATGCCTCGGCGACCACTACATAATTGGCAACAAGGTCGGTCAATGCGTCTGCTTTACCCCGTATGACCCCGCTACGGCGGTGTTTTGAGAAGCGCTCCAGGCTTTAAATAAAAATGAGTGAGGCAAGCAATGACTGAACACGTTCACGTCGGTGGCCTGCAGGTCGCCAAAGTCCTGTTCGACTTCGTCAACAACGAAGCCATCCCCGGTACCGGCCTCAACGCCGACCAGTTCTGGGCCGGTGCCGATAAGGTCATTCATGACCTGGCCCCCAAGAACAAAGCACTGCTCGCCAAACGCGATGATTTGCAGGCGCGCATCGACGCCTGGCACCAGGCGCAGGCCGGTAAGGCCCATGACGCCGTGGCTTACAAAGCCTTCCTACAAGACATTGGGTATCTGCAGCCAGAAGCCGCAGATTTCCAGGCAACGACGCAAAACGTCGATGACGAAATCGCCCGCATGGCTGGCCCACAGTTGGTGGTGCCGGTGATGAATGCGCGCTTTGCCCTCAACGCCTCGAACGCCCGCTGGGGTTCGCTGTACGACGCGTTGTACGGCACCGATGCCATCAGCGAAGCCGATGGCGCCGAAAAGGGCAAAGGCTACAACAAGGTCCGTGGCGACAAGGTGATTGCCTTCGCCCGCGCCTTTCTTGACGAAGCCGCGCCGCTGGCCAACGGTTCGCACGTTGACTCCACGGCTTACGCCATCGTTGACGGCGCCTTGCAGGTCACCCTCAAAGGCGGCGCCAGCAGCGGCCTGCGCGACACCGCGCAACTGATCGGCTACCACGGCTCGGCCACGGCACCGACCGCTGTGCTGCTCAAACACAACGGCCTGCACTTCGAGATCCAGATCGACGCCACCAGCCCGGTCGGCAAAACCGATGCGGCAGGCGTCAAAGACGTGCTGATGGAAGCCGCGCTGACCACCATCATGGACTGCGAAGACTCGGTTGCTGCGGTCGACGCCGATGACAAAGTGGTGATCTACCGCAACTGGCTCGGCCTGATGAAGGGCAATTTGAGCGAGCAAGTGACCAAGGGCGGCGAAACCTTCACCCGCACCATGAACCCGGACCGCGAGTACACCGCGCCCAACGGCGGCACCGTCAGCCTGCATGGCCGTTCGCTGTTGTTCGTGCGTAACGTGGGCCACCTGATGACCATCGACGCGATCCTCGACAAGGACGGCAACGAAGTCCCTGAAGGCATCCTCGACGGCCTGCTGACTAGCCTGGCGGCCATCCATAGTCTCAACGGCAAGGCCTCGCGCAAAAACAGCCGCACCGGTTCGGTGTACATCGTCAAACCGAAAATGCACGGGCCTGACGAAGCCGCCTTCACCAACGAGCTGTTCGGGCGTATCGAAGACGTGCTCAAGCTGCCGCGCAACACGCTCAAAGTCGGGATCATGGACGAAGAGCGCCGCACCACCGTCAACCTCAAGGCGTGCATCAAGGCCGCCAGCGAGCGCGTGGTGTTCATCAACACCGGCTTCCTGGACCGTACCGGCGACGAGATCCACACCTCCATGGAAGCCGGGCCGATGGTGCGCAAGGCCGATATGAAAGCCGAGAAGTGGATTTCGGCCTACGAAAACAACAACGTCGACGTGGGTTTGAACACCGGCCTGCAAGGCCGTGCGCAAATCGGCAAAGGCATGTGGGCAATGCCCGACCTGATGGCGGCGATGCTGGAACAGAAAATCGCTCACCCGCTGGCCGGCGCCAACACTGCCTGGGTACCGTCGCCGACCGCCGCGGCCTTGCACGCGCTGCATTACCACAAGGTCGACGTGTTCGCGCGTCAGGCCGAACTGGCCAAGCGCGCCCCGGCCTCGGTAGACGACATCCTGACCATCCCGCTGGCCGTGAACCCGCAGTGGACGCCTGAGCAGATCCAGAACGAACTGGACAACAACTCACAAGGCATTCTGGGTTACGTGGTGCGCTGGATCGATCAGGGCGTGGGCTGTTCGAAAGTGCCGGACATTCACGACGTCGGCTTGATGGAAGACCGTGCAACGCTGCGTATTTCCAGCCAGCACATCGCCAACTGGCTGCGTCACGGCATCGTCAGCGAGACCCAAGTGCTTGAAAGCCTCAAGCGCATGGCCCCGGTGGTTGACCGCCAGAACGCCAACGACGCGCTGTACCGTCCATTGGCACCGAACTTCGACAGCAACATCGCCTTCCAGGCGGCGGTCGAATTGGTGATCGAAGGCACTAAACAGCCAAACGGCTACACCGAGCCGGTGTTGCACCGTCGTCGTCGTGAGTTCAAGGCTAAAAACGGCCTGTAAAACCTCGTACCCCCCTGTAGGAGCGAGCTTGCCTCGCGATCTTTTAGAAGATCAAAAGATCGCGAGGCAAGCTCGCTCCTACAGATTCAGTTCTTTTTTGATCAAATCCAGCAGCTTGGGCGGGTCGATGGGCTTGAGCAAAAAATCCAGCACGTTCAAGTGCATCGCTTCAATCGCGTCCCGTACCTCTGCATCCCCCGACATGATGATGATCGGCAGCTCAGCGCGTTCCGACTCGCGTACCTGGCGGATCAGGTGCAAACCGTCGTGGGGCTCCATGCGCAAATCGGTCAGCATCAGGCCAATCGGCAAGGCTGAATCCAGCAGCGCCAGCGCCTGCGTGCCATTGCTGGCGGTCGCGCAGTCAATCCCGTGCAGCGACAGCAGCTCTGCCAGCAACTCGCGGGCAAGCGGGTCATCTTCGACGATCAACACGCACTGCTCTGCCGGAGCAGGGGCTTGCATCACCTCGCTCAAGAGTTCACGTTCGGCGTCGGTCAGAATGTCGTGTTCGTTCATACCCGTCTCAAAAACTGCCCCCCGGTTAAAAACCAAGCGGTTCAGTCAGTTATCCCGCACTGCGATCAATGTGCACCTAGCTAAGCCTATTTCCAAGTAGGGCCGGTCTGAAAAATGTAAAAAGCCCGCACGTTGTCGAAAAACACAGCCACCAGACAGGTTTCCTAGACTTACGTCCAATGGGCACCCGCGTGCAGACAACCGAGCATGAAGGCCAGCAGGGGCCACGCCCCGTGATAACAACAACGGCTAATCATGCGGTATCGGTAATGAGCAAATCGGATGCGTTTCTCCAGGCAGGTCGAACGGCGGTGTTGCAAAACATCCACGGCACCATGCAGTTCTTGCAGCGGTTCCCGCCCTTTAACCAAATGGAAAACACTCACCTGGCCTTCCTGGTTGAACAGTGCCAACTGCGCTTCTATGGTCCCGGTGACAGCATCATTCGGCCCGAAGACGGCCCGGTCGAGCATTTCTATATCGTCAAACAAGGCCGCGTCATCGGCGAGCGCACGCACCAGGGCGCCAGCGTGGTCGAAACCACTTTTGAAATCACTGCTGGCGAGTGCTTCCCCCTCGCCGCCCTGCTCGGTGAGCGGGCCACCCGCACAGAACACTTGGCCGCTGAAGACACCTTCTGCCTGCAACTGAACAAAGCCGCGTTTATCAAAGTGTTTGCCCTGTCCGAAGAGTTCCGCGACTTCGCCCTGCGCGGGGTCAGCAGTTTGCTCGACAAGGTCAACCGGCAAGTGCAGCAAAAAGCCGTCGAAACCCTCGGCACCCAATACTCGCTCAACACCCGCCTGGGCGAATTGGCCATGCGCCACCCGGTCACCTCTAGCCCGCAGACCGCCCTGCGCGAAGCCGTGCGCCTGATGCATGAGCAACAAGTGGGCAGCATCGTGATCGTTAACGAACACAAGGCTCCGCTGGGGATTTTCACCCTGCGTGATTTGCGTCAGGTGGTGGCCAATGGCATTGAAGATTTTGATCAGGCCATCGACGCGCACATGACCGCCGGGCCGTTCTACCTGTCACCCGACCACACTGCCTTCGACGCCGCCATTGCCATGACCGAACGGCACATCGCCCATGTGTGTCTGGTCAAGGAACAGCGCCTGTGCGGCGTGGTCTCCGAGCGCGACTTGTTCTCGCTGCAACGAGTCGACCTGGTGCACCTGGCCCGCACCATCCGCCATGCGCCACGGCTGGAGACCCTGATCAACCTGCGCGGCGAAATCAGCCAGTTGGTAGAGCGCATGCTGGCCCACGGCGCCTCTTCGACCCAGATCACCCACATCATCACCCTGCTCAACGACCACACCGTGTGCCGCGTGATTGAGCTGGTGCTGGCCGAGCGTGGCGACCCCGGCGTAGCGTTCACCTGGCTGTGTTTCGGCAGCGAAGGCCGACGCGAGCAAACCCTGCACACCGACCAGGACAACGGCATCTTGTTCGAGGCCAAAGACGCCGCCCAAGCCGCCGAGATTCGCCAGCGTCTGTTGCCCATTGCGCAGCAGATCAACCAGCATCTGGCGGCCTGCGGCTTCACCCTGTGCAAAGGCAACATCATGGCCGGCAACCCCGAGCTGTGTTTGTCCCGCGCCGAATGGGCCCGGCGCTTCAGCGCATTTATTCGCGAGGCCACGCCGCAAAACCTGTTGGCCTCCAGCATCTACTTCGACCTGCGCGCCGTGTGGGGCGACGAACAGGGTTGCCAGCACCTGCGCCGCACGATCCTCACGCAGGTCGCCGATAACCGTTTGTTCCAGCGCATGATGGCCGACAACGCCCTGCGCCATCGCCCGCCCGTGGGCCGTTTTCGCGAGTTTGTGCTGGAGCGCAAAGGCGGCGACAAAGCCACCCTCGACCTCAAGGTGCAGGGCCTGGGCCCGTTCGTTGACGGTGCCCGCCTGCTGGCGCTGGCCCATGGTGTAGAGGCCATCAACACCCTTGAACGCCTGCGCCAGCTCACCACCCTGGGCGTGATCGAGCCGCTGGACGGCGCGGCCTACGAAGAGGCGTATCACTTTATTCAGCAAACCCGCATGCAACAGCATCAACTGCAGACCCGGCAAAACCGCCCGTACTCCAACCGCGTCGACCCCGACCAGTTGAACCAACTGGATCGGCGCATCCTGCGTGAAGCCCTGCGTCAGGCGCAGCGCCTGCAAAGCAGCCTGGCCCTGCGGTATCAGCTATGAAGCTGTTTTCCTGGCTGCTGCCGCGTAAAGCCCCGATCCTAAGCCTTGCCCAGCAGCAACGCCTGTTGCGCCTGCCCGAGTCTGCCGGCCTGGGCGATCACGCGCTGCGCGCCCAGCGCTGGGTGGTGGTTGACCTGGAAACCAGCGGCCTGAACCTCAATCGCGACCAAGTGTTATCGATTGGCGCGATGGTCATTGAAGACGGCGCCATCGACTTCAGCCAAACCTTTGAACGGACCTTGTTGCGCACCGACAACCCGCTGAGCCCCAGCGTCTTGCTGCATGGCTTGGGGCCCAGTGCGATTGCTGCCGGCAGCGACCCGGCCGACGCCCTGCTGGACTTTATGGCGTTTGTCGGTGACAGCCCGCTGCTGGCCTTTCACGCCCCGTTCGACCAGCACATGCTCACCCGTGCGCTCAAAGACAGCCTGGGTTACCGCTTGCAACATGCCTTTATGGACGTGGCAGCCCTGGCGCCCATGCTCTGCACGCAGCATCAGGGCCGCGAGGCCGGGCTGGATCACTGGATCAAGCACTTCAACCTGTATGTCGAAGACCGCCACAACGCCAGCGCCGACGCCCTGGCCACGGCGGAGCTGACGCTCATCCTGTTCAGCCGCGCCCGCGCCCAAGGCATCGACAGCCCCCAGGCCCTGCAACAGCGCCTCAACCAGTGGCAACGGCGCAAGATCATTCACAGCTTTTAAGAGCGCCCCCATCCCTCTGTAGGAGCGAGCTTGTTGTGGCTCAATGATTTTGGACCATGATGTAGGAGTATCGACCTAAGGAAAAATCATGGGATATCGGGTTGTTAACGCCGAGGAAAAAGCAGAAGCAATTCGCTTG
>Ga0302347_1000888_pt1 | contig 40815 bp, 31 predicted proteins | sample PhyWR1_FD_202178 | JGI IMG/M metagenome (GOLD analysis project Ga0302347, IMG submission 202178) | Leaf surface microbial communities from wheat plants in UC Gill Tract Community Farm, Albany, California, United States - DLSL W.R1 (v2)... | ecosystem: Host-associated > Plants > Phyllosphere >... | reverse complement strand
TGGGCATGGCGCTCAACGACGCAATTGCGGGCCAGGTGGACGCGATCACCGACAACCTGCCTTCGGCCCTGCCACACATCAAGGCCGGGCGCCTGCACGCGCTGGCCGTGCTTTCGGACAAGCGCTCGCCCGCGCTGCCCGACGTGCCCACCTATGGCGAGCTGGGTTTCCCGCAGATGGGCAACGGCGGCTGGTTTGGCGTCGTCGCGCCCGCGGGCACGCCGCCGGCCATCGTCAGGAAGCTCAACCAGGCAATCCACACCGCGATGAAGGAACCCGACTTCATCAGCAAGATGGACGAGGCCGGCGCGACGCTCATTCCCGGCACCTCGGCGCAGTTCCAGACCCAGATCGAACAGGCTGTGCAGCGCTACAAGAACGTCGCCAAGGTCGCCAAGATCTCGATGGAGTAAGAATGCAAGACACCGCCGCCATGTTCCTGCTGCACGCGCCCGAGGGCGCGGCCATTCCGCTGGTCTGCGACTCGCCGCACAGCGGCGTTCGCTACCCCGAAGACTTCGGCCACGCCGTGCCGCGCGCGCTGCTGCGCGCCGCCGAGGACACCCATGTCGAAGCGCTGTGGGGCGAAGCTCCCAAACTGGGCGCGACCCTGGTCGAAGCGCTGTTTCCGCGCAGCTATCTCGATCTGAACCGCACGCTCGACGACATCGACCCCACGCTGCTGGCCAGCGACTGGCCCACGCCGCTGGCGCCCAGCGAGAAGACGCGCATCGGCTCGGGCCTGGTGTGGCGCACGGTCAAGAACACGCCCATCTACGACCGGCTGCTGCCCGTGGACGAAGTGCGCCAGCGCATTGCGCGCTGCTACCAGCCCTACCACCAGGCGCTGGCCGCGGCTGTTGAAAGCACGCACCAGCGCTTTGGCGCCGTGTGGCATCTGAACCTGCACTCCATGCCCAACAACGCCTACGAGCGCCTGCAGATCAAGAGCGACAGGCCGCTGGCCGACTTCGTTCTCGGCGACCGCGACGGCACGACCTGCGAGCCGGCATTCGTCGCGCTGGTCGAGGAATACCTGCGCGGCTGCGGCTACACCGTGGCGCGCAACGACCCCTACAAGGGCGTGCAGCTGATCGCCAAGATAGGCCAGCCCCAACTCCAGCGCCACAGCATGCAGATCGAGATCCGCCGCCCGATCTACATGGACGAGGAATCGCGCGAACGCAATGCCAACTTTGCGCTGGTGCGCAATGACATCACGGGGCTGCTCAAGACCATGGCGGCATATTTCGCGGCGCAGCCGGCATGGTCCGGCAGCCGGGCCGCAGCGCATTCCTAGCGCTGGAGCACCGCGTTCTGCAGCTGCAGCACCGCCGCGCGCGTGTCGCCCAGCCGCGCGTCCTGGGCGTTGGAAGCCTGGATGATCTGGTCCATGATGTCGCTGGCGCGCGCCGCCGAGGCCAGCATCTGGCGCATCATGTCGCCGGATTCGTTGACGCGCGCCACGCCCTGCTGCACCGAATCGGTGGAGTGGCCTATGACCGTCTTGACCTCCCTGGCTGCATCGGCGCTGCGCTGCGCCAGGCTGCGCACCTCGTTGGCGACCACGGCAAAGCCGCGTCCATGTTCGCCGGCGCGCGCCGCCTCTACGGCCGCGTTCAGCGCCAGCAGATTGGTCTGGAAGGCAATGCCGTCAATGAGCCCGACCATCTCGCCTATGCGCCGGGAGTCGGCCATGATGCGTGACATCGCATCGACGGCGTTGTCCAGCGTCGTGTCGCCCTGCTGGGCAATGCGGGCGACCTCCCTGGCCTGGCCATGCGCGTCGCGCGCCTGTGCCACGCTGTCGCGCACCAGCTGCTGCAGCTGTTCGAATGCCGCCTGCACCAGCTGCGTGGCCTCGAAGCGGGCGGTGATGTCGGTGGCGTATTTGACGACCTTGAAAGGCCGGCCTGACGGGTCCAGCACCGGGCTGTAGTTCGCCTCGATCCAGACATCGTTGCCGCGACGCCCCACGCGCCGGAACTGGCCCTGGTATTGCTGGCCCTGGGCGAGCTGCGCCCAGAATGCCGCGTAGTCGGCGCTGTGCCGCTCCTGGGGCGCGACAAACATGCTGTGGTGCTTACCGACCAGCTCCTGCTCCGATGCATAGCCCAGCGCGTCGAGAAAATTGCGGTTGCAGCGCAGGATGCGCCCGTCCAGGCCGAACTCGATCACCGCCTGGGCCTCGCCCACGGCGGCCAGCTGGCTGGCGGCTTCGGCGTCGCGCAGCACTTCTGCCGAGATGTCCATGGCGTACATCACCACCCGCCGCACACGGCCCCTGCCGTCAAGCACGGGGCAGTAATTGGCCTGCAGCCAGACCGGGTGGCCGGCGGCCGCCAAGTGGCAGCAGCGCCCGACAAAGGCCTTGCCGGATTCGAGCTGCGCCCAGAAAGCGCGATACGCGGCTTCGTCGCAGGCCGCCGGGTCCAGCAGGATGCGCTGCGGGCGCCCGCGCAGCGCATCAAGCCTGTAGCCCGTCAGTTCCAGGAACTGCGGATTGGCCTGCAGGATATGCCCGCGCGCATCGAATTCGACGACGGCCTGGCTGCGGTACAGCGCCTGCATCTGGGGGCCGCTGCGCTCGGCGCGCAGGCCCAGTCGAGCCAGGAGGGAACGGATAACACGCATGAAGTGACCTTGGGTTGTAAGGCTCAGCGGCCTTGGGGCGGGTGTTGCGGGGTCTGGGCGCTGCCGTCGCCGGCATCGAGCGGCTGGTCCGCCTGCAGCCAGGCCATCAGCGCGGCAGCGGACATGGGGCGGGCGAAGTAGAAGCCCTGGAACTCGTCGCAGTCGACGGCCCGCAGCATGTCGTGCTGGGCCCGGGTCTCCACGCCTTCGCCGACCACGCGCATGCCCAGCGCATGCGCCAGTTTCACCACCGCGCCGACCACGGCGCGCGCCTGTGCGCTGTGCTCGAGGTCGCTGACGAAGCTGCGATCGATCTTGAGCTGCCGGGCCGGCAGCTGGCGCAGATAGTTGAGGCTCGAGTAGCCGGTGCCGAAGTCATCGATGGACAGGAACACGCCGATGCGCGCCAGCCCTTCAAACGTGTGCTGGGTGGCGCGCAGATCCTCCATGGCGACCGATTCGGTGATCTCGCACAGCAGTTGCGCGGCATCGATCCCGTGGGTGCGCAGCGCGTCCTCTATGCGCTCGGCCAGGTCGGTTTCGCGCAACTGGTGCACCGAGAGATTCACCGCCACGCGCATGTGCAGCCCCTGGGCGGCCCATTCGGCCATCTGCCGGCAGGCTTCATGGATGACCCAGTTGCCCAGTTCGCCTATCAGTCCGAAGCGCTCGGCCAGACCGATGAACATGGTCGGGCCCAGGGTGCCGTGCACGGGATGGTTCCAGCGCAGCAGGGCCTCGACGCCGCTGCTGCGGCCCTGCTTGCCGTCGATCTTGGGCTGGTAGTGGAGCATCAGCTCGTTTTGCAGCGCCAGCTGCCAGGCGGCGTCGGACTCCATGTGCGGCTCGAACACCACGCAGCGCGCGCCGCCGGCGCGTTTGGCGGCATACATGGCGGCATCGGCGTTGGCCACCAGCTTGCCGGCGTCGCCCGTCCCGGGATAGGTGACCAAGCCAATCGAGCCGGCAATCTGCACGGTCTTTTCGGCCACGCCAAAAGGCTGGGCCAGCGCGGCCAGCACGCGCTGCGCGACGCCCACCGCCTCGGCCTCGCCCGCGATGCCTTCGAGCAGGATCAGGAATTCATCGCCGCCCACGCGCGCCACCGTTGCGGGCGCCCGCACCGCCTGCTGCAGCCGTTCGGCGGCACTGCGCAGGATGTGATCGCCCGCGGCGTGGCCAAACGAGTCGTTGATGGGCTTGAAGCCATCCAGGTCGACAAACAGCACGGCCAGACTGCCTTGCGCGTGCTCCAGCCGCTGGCGCGCGAGCCGCAGCCGGTCCTCGAAATGCAGCCGATTGGGCAGGCCGGTCAGCGCGTCCGACAGCGCGCGCTTTTGCAGCTCGTCGTTGGCCGCCTGCAGCCTCAGGTTGCTGTCCTGCAGCGACTGCGTCAGCCGCAGTGCCGTGCTTTGCAGGCGCGCATCGAGCACCGAGGCAAACAGCATGCTGATCAGCAGCAGCACGGAGGCCATCAGCACCAGCGCGGTCAGCGCCGGGCCGTTGAGTTCGCCGGCACTGCGGCATACTGAGCCTACGCTGAAGCTGGCCGCGGCCATGCCGGTGTAGTGCATGCCGCAGATGGCGAGCGCCATCACCAGCGCGGCGCCCAGCTGTACCGCAAACCGCCGGGCGCGCCTGGCCTGGCGAAACGCCGCGTAAAGCCACAATGCCGTGGCCGAGGCCAGGATGGCAATCAGCACGGAAAGCGCGACCAGCGCCCAGTCCCAGACGATGGCCGGCGTCATCTCCATGGCGCCCATGCCGATGAAGTGCATGCCGCTGATGCCCAGGCCCATGACCACGGCGCCCAGTGCCAGGTCGCGGCGCGGGGCGCGCCTGCCGCTGGCAAGATGCAGCGCCAGGCCCGACACCGCCACGGCTGCCAGCCAGGAGAGCAGCGTCAGCGCGCCATCGAAGCCCACCGGAATCGGCAGCACGAAGGCCTGCATGCCCAGGAAGTGCATGGACCAGATGCCCGTGCCCATGACCACCGAGCCTGCGGCCCACCAGGCAAGCCGGCCCTGGTGGCCGGGGCTGCGCACCTGCCGGGCGAGATCCAGGGTCACATAGGACGCGAGCAAGGCGATCGCAAAGGAAGCCGCCACCACGTAGGGGTCGTGGCTGACGCGCATGAAACTGTTCACTTGGGAGAAATTCTGGTTGCGACCCGCATGGGCAAAGACGAGTCGGCCAGTCAAAACATGGCGCAACAAGGGCCCACACTGAACGAGCTGGACGGCAGTGTATGAAGCGGGGCGCGTTCAATCCTGATCGAAAGATGATTTCTGCGATGGCGACTGTCCGCGCCCTATGCGCTTGAGCACGCTGCGCCCGCGCGCGTCGGCCAGCACGGCGCCGTGGATCTCGGGCAAATGCAGCAGCAGCGGCAGAATGCTGACCCGCGCCGCGTATGCCTGCTCGATGCGCTCGAAGGCATCGTCCACTTCGCCCAGGAGCAACAGTGCCGCGACATGCGAAAGCCGCAGCGTGGGGCCTTCGTCGTCCTGGGCGCGGATAGAGCGCCAGGCCGCCGCGTGGTCGCCGCAGCGCGCGTGGATATACGCGAGATTCGAGTTGCACAGCGGCCAGGCCAGGCAGTCCACGCGCACCTGCCGAGCGCGCTCGGCCAACGTGGCGCTGGGCGCCTGCGCGGCCTGCAGCGAGATCCAGTAGAGATTGGCCGCAGCGCTGTCCGGAAAACGCGCGCACATGTCGGCCACCACGTCGACCGCGCGGTCCATGTGCCCCAGCGCCAACAGCGCGCGCGCGTACATGATGGATATCGCGACGGAAAACGGGCGCAGCGCGTGCGCCGTCTGCAGTGCCGCCACGGCCGGCTCGCGCCGGCCCTGCGCCAGCAGATGCCAGCCGTGGTTGTAGTGCGTCGCGGCATCGTCGGCCGCGAGTTGCAATGCGCGTCGGTGCAGGGGCAGGGCCTCGGCAAAGCGCCAGCTGCAGTCGAGCAAATGCGCATGGGCGGAGATCAGGCCGCTGCCCGGTGTGCCGCGCTCCATGGCCGGCGCCAGCAGGCGCAGACCCTCGTCGGTGTGCGGGCGGCCATCGGCCATGCCAGAAGTCACCTGCGCGGCCAGGCAGATGGCCAGATGCAAGCGCGCCGCGAGATAGTTGCCATCCTGCTGCAGCACCGCGCGCAGCAATTGCTCCGACTGCTGCAGCGAGAAGCGGGTGCGCAGGTGGATCAGGCTTTCGCAATGCGACACCGTCTCGGCAAGCCGCGAGGGTGCCTGGGCAATGTCCATCAACCGTCGATGGAAGGCCGTCTGATGCAGCGGCACCGGCGTATGGACGGTACCGGTGTCGCCGCAGCGTTCCACGCTGTAGCCCTGGCCGTAGAGCGCCTTGATGGACAGCCCCGGCACCGCGCCCAGCACCTTGCGCGCGCGGGCCACGCAGCGCGCCAGGCTTTCATCCGACATCATCCGACCAGCCCAGATGTGCTGCTGGAACTCGTCCTTGCGCACCACGTGGGGCCAGCGCAGCAGCAGGCGGTGCAGAACGGCCATTTCCTTGGGAGCCAGATCAAGCTTGACGGCGTTGAGATACACATTGCCATCGGCATCCACCGCCAGCCCGCCCCAGGGCTGCGTGCTTACAGACTCGGTCATATCGATATTCGCCGTCCAGTAGCGTGCACGTCGTCAGGAGCAGAAAGAAGGCACTGATCCTTTGCTGAGTTCGCACCAAATGCCGCCCGCGCACAGGCCCCCAAGCGGCCAAGGCATTGTGGAGCATCGATTGCAACTGGTTACTTTCCGACCACAGAAACAGGGCAATCTCTATGGGATTTATGACCTACATCAATTTTATGTATGGGCTGGGTGGGCATGGCCCGGGCCTTTGAAGCTCCCGGCCTGGCGGCGCGCCGGGAGTCCTGATCAGCGGCTGATGGCGGTGCGCAGCGCCACGCCGTCGCGGCCCGGGTCGGCGCCGCCGTGCAGTCCGTCGGCCTGCACCTGCACGCCATGCACCCAGCCGATGGTGTAGTTGTACGGGTTGCGGCCCACGCTGTAGCCGTCGGCTTCGAGTTCGCGCGTGGTGTAGCGCGGAATGCGGTTGCAGACGTCGATGGAATTGCTGGTCGAGGAGAAGCGCGGCGCCGCGACGGCGGCCTGCATTTCCATGCCATGGTCGATGACGTTGAGCAGCACCTGCAGCACGCCCATCGCGATCTGCGTGCCGCCTGGCGCGCCCAGCACCATGTCGAGCGCGCCGTCCTTGAACGTCATGGTCGGGCAGGACGACGTGAAGCGGCTCTTGCCCGGCTGTATGCTGCCCGCGCGACCCGGGCGCGGGTCGAACACGCCCATGCAGCCGTTGTAGAGAAAGCCCATTCCCGGCGTGATCACGCCCGAAGGCATGGCCAGCGAATGCGTCATCGAGACCGCGTTGCCGTCGGCGTCAACGATGCTCAGGTGTGTGGTGTCGCGCGGCACGGGCGCGCCCGGATTGAAGCGCTCCACGTTGAAGCGCTGGCCCTGGCGAATCTGCTGCGCAACCGCGCGCGCCATGTCCTTGGACAGCAGCTGCTCCAGCGGCACATCGACAAAGCGCGGATCGCCGATATGCCGGTCCTTGTCGGTTGTCGCCTTCTTCATCGCTTCGCAGACCAACTGGATGTACGCGGGGCTGTTGTGTTCCATCGCACCCAGATCGAAGTGCTCGAGGATGTTGAGCATCTCCAGCAGCATCGCCCCGCCGCCCGGGGGCCGGTTGGTGGTGATGCTGCGATCGCGGTAGCTGCCCACCAGCGGCGCATTGCGCTGCACGCGGTACTGCGCCAGATCTTCCAGCGTGATCAGCGCGCCCAGCGACTGCAGGTGCGCGACCATCTTGCGCGCGATCTCGCCTTCATAGAAGGGCGCTGCGCCTTCGTCGGCAATCTGGCGCAGCACGTCGGCCATGCCCGCATTGCGCAGCGGCGCGCCTATCGGCTTGGCGCGGCCGTCGGGCCGGCAATAAAGCGCCCGGCCTTCCTCGCTGTATTGCAGGCGCTCCAGATTGCCGACGCGGCCCATCGAGGGTTCGTCGGTCCAGAACGCATGCATGCCGGGGCGCACGAAGAAGCCGTCGTTGGCCCAGGCAATTGACGGCGCCACCACCTGCTTCCACGGCAGGCGGCCATGGGCGCGGTGCATTTCGGCCAGGCCCTTGAGCGTGGCCGGCACGCCTATGGACTGCGGGCCTATGTCGTTGACGCGGCCGGTCAGGATGAAGCCGAAGCCGTCCTTGGTCTCGCCTTCAAGCAGGTGCTCCCACATGTTTTCGGTGGCGGCCAGCGGCGCGGGCGAGTGGAAGTCGAAGTACTCGTGCACGCCGGCGCCGGGCAGGTAGACGGCCGCCGTGCCAAAGCCCGCGATGCCGCACATCAGCGGATCGACCACGGTCTGGGCCAGCGCCGTGGCGACCGCGGCGTCGACGGCGTTGCCGCCCGCGCGCAGGATCTCGATGCCGGATTCGGCAGCCTCCGGTTGAGGGCAGACCACCATTGCTTCTTTGTTCATGGAATAGGGAAAGTGGCCCCATGCGTGCCTGTGCGGCGTCGCATGGGGTGAAGTGAAAGGGACGGGCTTACTTGCTGTGCAGGTCCAGCGACTCGAGCGTCGGGCCCCAGGCGGCGACGTCGCGCGCCGTGGTCTCCATCACCATCGATGCCGGCCCGGACACCGGGATCACGCCCAGCGTCTTCAGCTTGGCCTGCACGGCCGGGTTCTGGTGAAAGGCCTCGGTGGCCTTGTTGAGCTTTTCCACGATGGCCGCGGGCGTGCCGGCGCGCGCCACGACGGCGCTCCAGCCCATGTTGTCGAAGCCCTTCACGCCGAGCTCGCTGGCCGTGGGAACGTCGGGCAGCTCGGGTACGCGCTGGGGCGCGAGCACGGCCAGCGGATTGAGCTTCTTGTTGAGGATGTGCGGCAGCGCCGTGCCATAGACCGGCGCCATGATTTCGGTCTGCCCGCCAATGGTCGCCAGAATGCCGTCGGCCTCGCCCTTGTACGGAATGTGGGTCATCGTGATGCCCAGCTTCTTCGACAGCAGTTCCACCGCCAGATGGGTCGAGTTGCCCAGGCCCGCCGAGGAGTAGTTGAGCTTGCCGGGCGCGGCCTTGGCCTTGTCCGTGAGTTCCTGCAGCGACTTGATGCCGGTGGCCGGGTTGGCGCTGAGCACGAACGGCACGGTGGTCAGCATGGCGATGCCGGTGAAGTCCTTTTGCGGGTTGTAGGGCAGGGGCTTGTAGGTGAACTGGTTGAGCACCATCAGCGACACGCTGCCGAACAGCAGCGAGTAGCCGTCGGCCGGCTGGGTCAGCAGGCCTTGCGCCGCGATGATGCCGCCCGCGCCGGGCTTGTTTTCCACCACGATCGTCGCACCGATGGCCTTGCCCGCATGCTCGGCCCACAGCCGTGCAATCGTGTCCGAGCTGCCGCCCGGAGCCTGCGAAACGATCAGCCGCACGGGACGTTCGGGATAGGCGCTCTGGGCATGCACGGCGGTAGTGCTGACGGCGCAGACTGCGGCGCAGGCCAGCAGCTGGAAGGCGCGGGGAAAGGCATTTGACACGGGCAATCCTTGGACTTAGAAAACATGGAACATGAAGTTATTTTCATGTGATGCTTTGGCTATCTCCTAATGAAAATGCAAACTGCGCTCATGAAGGTTTTCTCATGACTCAAAAAATGGATGGCACCAACTGGGCGCGCCGCCTGAAGATCAAGCACCTGGAACTGTTCCTGTCGCTCGACGAGGCCGGCACGCTGACGCAGGCCGCCGCGCGCCTGCACATGACGCAGTCGGCGATGTCGCACTGGCTGGCAGAAATGGAAAGCGTGGTCGGCACGGCGCTGGTGGTGCGCGGCCGCAAGCTGCAGCTCACGCCTTCGGGCCATCTGCTCAAGCAGCTGGCGATCAACGTGCTGGGCGACATCCAGCACACCGGAAAAGCGCTGAGCGCGGTGGCCGCAGGCCATGTGCCGCGCCTGAACATCGGCAGCGTCTGGGCGGGCATCGCGGGCGGGCTGCCGCAGGCGATTTCCGCGTTCCAGGCGCTGCATGAGGACGTCGCCATTTCCATCCATGACGGGCCGTTCGCCAGCCTGCTCGAAGGCCTGGAGTCGCGCTCCATGGATGCGGTGATCGGCGTGCTCGACGCGCGTGCGCACCGCGAAGGGCTGGAGCACAGGGTGCTGTTCGAAGACCGGGTTGCGGTGGTGATAGGGCGCGGCAGCCGGTTCTGGTCGCAGGCCGCGACGCCGGGCTTTTCCGGGCTGCTGCACGAGCGCTGGGTGATGCCGCCCAGCGGCACGCTCACGCGCATCCAGTTCGATGCGTTTCTCATCGAGCAAGGTGCATCCTGGCTGGTGCCGCGGGTCGAGACCGCATCATTGGCGATGATGCAGGCGCTGCTGCTCAAGGGCGATTACGTGGGCGTGTGTTCCGAGTCCATGGCCGACGAAATGGTCGGCGTGGGCCTGTTTCGCAAACTGCCTATGGAGTCCGCGATCCGCTTCGGGCCCATCACCGTGATGTGGAACACGGACCATGTGAACGCGACGTTGGAAGACTTCATTGCCTGCCTGCGCGACGCCTGCAGGCAAGTGCAGGGGCAGTGAAGGGCGAGTCGCTACACTGCGCCCCATGTCCCTGCCCACTTCCCTGATGCCCGCGCGCGACGCGCTCGACAGATCGCTGCATGCGGTACGCAACGGCCTGCTGTGCATGGGCCTGCTGCAAGGCCTGCTGGCGCTGGCCCTGGTGCATTCGGGCCTGGAGCGCGACTGGCAGGCGCTGGGCCTGCTGCTGATCCTGCAGCCGCCGCTGTTCATGGCGCTGACCGTCACGCGCTGGCGCGACGCGCGGCTGTGGGCCGGCGGCGGCGTGATGGCGGCCGTGGTCGGAGTGATGGCCGGCAGCATGATCTGGGGCCTGCGCCATGCGCCTTGGGAAGACAGCCGGGTCCTGGTCTTCCTGTGCACCGCCTTGTCGCTGTGGTGGTTTGTTGCCTTGCCCTGGTTCCAGGCCTTCATGGCACATGGCCGCTGGCGCGTGCCCTATGCGACGCTGTTCGTGCTGGCCTGGAACAACGCGCTGGTGCTGGCGCTGGCCGCGCTGTGCGTGCAGCTGGTGTGGGGCGTGCTGTGGCTGTGGGCCGGGCTGTTCGCGCTGGTCAAGGTCGAGTTCTTTGTCACGCTGTTTTCCGCGCAGTGGTTTGTGTTCGTGGTGACCGGCCTGCTGGGCGGACTGGGCCTGTGGCTGGCGCGTACCCAGCAGCGGCCCATCCAGGTGATGCGCCAGACGCTGCTGGCGCTGGGCCGGCTGCTGCTGCCCTTGCTCGCCTGGGTGCTGGTGTTCTTCGTGCTGGCGCTGGCGTTCACCGGCGTCGAGGGCCTGTGGGCGACGCGCTTTGCCGCCGCGCTGCTGATGGGCGTGTTGATACTGCAGATCTGGGTGGTGAACGCGGTCTACCAGGACGGCGCGGCGGCCCAGCCCCCCTATGCGCGCGTGCTGCGCTGGCTGGTCGATGCCAGCCTGATCGCCATGCCCGTGCTGGCCACGCTGGCCTGCGTGGCCATAGGCCTGCGCGTGCGGCAATACGGCTGGACGCTGGAGCGCGTCTGGGCCGCGGCCGCCGCCGGCGTGCTGTGGCTCTATGCGCTGGGCTATGCCGGCGCCGCGCTGCACGGCCTGCGCCAGGGCGCGGACCGTCCCTGGCTGCAGTGGCTGGCGCCCGTCAACCAGGCGCTGTCGCTGCTGGTGCTGGCCCTGCTGCTGGCGCTGCAGACGCCGCTGCTTGACGGCCAGCGCATCAGCGCCGCCAGCCAGCGCGAACGCCTGCGCGCCTATCCGTCCCAGGCCAGCCTGGAGCGTCTGACCGATCTCAAATGGCGCCATGGCCCCTACGGCCTTGCCGCGCTGGACGCGCTGGCCCAGGACCCGGGCTTTCAGGCCGGCGAGGCGCGCCAGCGGCTGGATGCGGCACGCGCTTCCACCACCACGCGTGCCTCCGAAGAGGCTGATCAAAGCGAGCATTTCGATCTGGCCGCGGCCCAGCAGCGCATCAAGACTCCCGCAGGCATGGCGCGCCCGCAGCCCGATTGGTGGGATTGGTGGCAGCAGCAGGCACAGACGGAGTCATGGGCGCGGCAATGCCTGCTGCCCAACGCAGACTGCGTGCTGCTGTCGGGCGACTGGGACCGGGACCAGCAGACCGATCATCTGCTGTGCAATCTCGAAGACCGCGGCAACCGCCGCTGCCGGCTCAGCGCGCGCAGCCCCGATGGCCAATGGCAGGACCAGGGCACGGTGGTCTGGTCCGATACCTTTACCGCCGAGGAAAACCGCTTGACGCGCGATCTGTTGCGCGATGGGCGCATCGCCACCGGGAGCGCGCGCTGGCCCGATTGGCAGCTGCCCCATCAGGATGGACAGGGCAAAGAGCGGCCGTTCACGGGGCGGCTGCAGCAGCCCGACTGAGCCGCCAGAGCGCGGCACCGAAAAACGCCACCGCCAGCAGCGGCCAGCCAAGGAATGCGGCGCGAAACAGCAGCGAGCCGCCGGTGGTGGCGATCAGGCCCATGCAGACCAGCGCGCCGCTGGCCAGTCCGCACCAGGCCATGGGCCGATCAAACGCATGATCCTTGCGCCGCAGGCGGTAGTAAAGCCGCCATGCCGTGACCAGGCCGAACCAGCCGCCGGCCATTGCGGCCATCAGCGCCAGCGCGCTGCCCATGTGTTCGCCGCGCCGCAGCGCGTCCGCCACCCAGGCGACCCCCAGCAGAGACCAGAAACCCGCGACCAGGGTGCTGGGCAGCAGCACCGCGATCGCGATCGCGCCAAGCATGAGGGGCCGTGGCATGGGCTGCCGGTTCAATCGACGATGAACAGCCTGGCCCCGCCGACGGAGCGCGAACGATGGGGCTCGGCGTTGTCCGCCACCTGGTAGCTCATGCCGGCCTTGAGCGTGAACTTTCGGCCGTCCTCGAGCTCCGTCTCCATCTCGCCTTCGAGGCACAGCAGCACATGGCCCTTGCTGCACCAGTGGTCCGACACATAGCCCGCGGTGTACTCGACCATGCGCACGCGAATGCCACCGAAGTTCTGCGTCTGCCAGAACGCCTGGCCCGCTTCGGCCGAGTGCTCGGTGCGAGGGATTGCGGACCAGTCAGTGGTGCCGAAGGGGATGTTTTCCATTTTCATGAGGGGTCCTTGTTGATGCAGGCCATGCGGCGCTGAGAGCTTTGCCGTGGGCCTGAGGCGGGTGCGTCGCGAAGTGTAGATCGCGCCACGGCCGCAGCTCCCGGTGATGGAAGGTGGTCCTCGGCGGCGGGCTAATTTCCTACAGGGAGGGGACAAAAGTACTGGTTAATTGGTAGTACCAATTTATGAAAATGGTGGATTTACAACGCTGATAGGTATTTTCCCTATGTGTAAATGCTGCAAAAAACTCAAAGATCGCACACCTTGCGGCGTTTTCTGGTTCTCTGATTATTTTGGTATGACCAATTTCAGTTTTCTGGATTTGCGCCACTGAGAAAACTACACAGCGCCTTCTGTTCAGCCAGACAAGTCCGGCTCGAGACCTGGCGTTGACGCAAGAAGTAAACGAGGGGCGCTCTGCGCCCTTTCAATAAACCTAGAGACTTCGTCATGCAAACCATCTGGCAACAGAATTACGACCCTGTCGGGAACATCTGGATTTCGGCGCTGGTTGCGTTGATTCCCATCATCTTTTTCTTTCTCGCGCTGACCAAGTTCAGGCTCAAGGGCTACCAGGCCGGCACCGGAACCGTGGTGCTGGCCATGGGCGTGGCACTGCTGTTCTACAAGATGCCTGTCAGCGCCGCGCTGGCCTCGGCGGTCTATGGCTTCTTCTATGGTCTGTGGCCCATTGCCTGGATCATCGTGGCGGCGGTGTTCCTCTACAAGATCTCGGTCAAGACCGGGCAGTTCGACGTCATCCGCTCCTCCATCCTGGCGGTCACTCCCGACCAGCGGCTGCAGCTGATCCTCGTGGGCTTTTGCTTTGGCGCGTTTCTCGAAGGCGCTGCCGGCTTTGGCGCGCCCGTGGCGATCACGGCCGCGCTGCTGGTGGGCATGGGCTTCAAGCCGCTGTACGCGGCCGGGCTGTGCCTGATCGCCAACACCGCGCCCGTGGCCTTCGGCGCCATGGGCATTCCCATCATCGTCGCCGGGCAGGTCTCGGGCGTGGACACGTTCGCGATCAGCCAGATGGCCGGCCGCCAGCTGCCGTTCATGACCGTGATCGTGCTGTTCTGGCTGATGGCCATCATGGATGGCTGGCGCGGCGTCAAGGAAACCTGGCCCGCGGTGCTGGTCGGCGGCGGCACGTTCGCGGTGGTGCAGTTCCTCACGGCAAACTACATCGGCCCCGAACTGCCCGACATCACTTCGGCCATCGTCTCGCTGGTGGTGCTGACGGCCTTTCTCAAGGTCTGGCAGCCCAAGCGCATCTTCCGTTTTGCGCCCGAAGAGGGCAGTGCCGCCGCACCCGCGCCTGCAGTAAAGGGTGCTTCGTTGACCGCGGGCGCCATCGTCAAGGCCTGGTCGCCGTTCCTCATTCTCACGCTCATGGTGACGGTCTGGAGCATCAAGCCCTTCAAGGCGCTGTTCGCCACCGGCGGCGCGCTGGCTTCTTCGGTGATCAACATTCCCGTGCCTTTCCTGCACAACCTGGTCGAGAAGACGCCACCCGTCGTTGCGGCCGCCGCGCCCTATGGCGCGACCTACACTTTCAACTGGCTGCTGGCCACGGGCACGGCCATCCTGATCGCGGCGCTGATCAACATCGCGTTCACGCGCCTGTCGCCGGTCAAGGCCGTGGCCACGCTGGGTGAAACGCTCAAGGAGCTCGCGGTGCCGATCTACTCGATCGGCATGGTGCTGGCCTTCGCGTTCATCGCCAACTATTCGGGCCTGTCCGCGACGCTGGCGCTGGCGCTGGCGCACACGGGCAAGGCGTTCACGTTCTTCTCGCCTTTCCTGGGCTGGATAGGCGTGTTCCTCACGGGCTCGGACACTTCTGCCAATGCGCTGTTCGCCGCGCTGCAGGCCACGACCGCGCAGCAACTGGGTCTGCCACCGGTGCTGACCGTGGCGGCCAACACCACGGGCGGCGTGACCGGCAAGATGATCTCTCCGCAGTCGATCGCCATTGCCTGCGCCGCAGTGGGGCTGGCCGGACGCGAGTCCGACCTGTTCCGCTTCACGGTCAAGCACAGCCTGATTTTCGCGACGCTCATCGGAGTGATCACCACGCTGCAAGCCTATGTGTTTACGTGGATGATTCCGGGTCACTGAAAAACCGAAACGTCCCCCATGCGCCTTGCAGATCATGTCGTCGAGAAATTGCTTGCCCTGGTGCAGGCCCGCGGAATACAGCCCGGCCAGCGGCTGCCCGCGGAGCGGCAACTGGCCACCGAACTGGGCGTATCGCGCACCTCGGTGCGCGAGGCGATACAGAAGTTGATCAGCCAGGGCGTGCTCGCCACGCGGCGCGGCGCCGGCACCTATGTGCAATCCAGCGCGCCCGCCGAGTGGCTGCAGGACGCCATGGGTCCGCTGGTGCGGCTGATCAACGATGACCAGCATTACCGCTACGACGTGCTCGAGACGCGCCACGCGCTGGAGTCCAGCACCGCCTGGCTGGCCGCGCAGCGCGCCACGGCCGAGGACAAGGCACATATCAAGCGCTGCTTCGACGTTATGGTCCAGCACCAGCAGGACGGCCATTCCGAACTCGCGGCGCGCGCCGACGCGCAATTCCATCTGGCCATTGCCGAGGCCTCGCACAACCTGGTGCTGGTGCAGGTGATGCAGAGCCTGTTCAAAGTCGTGCTGTCCACGGTGGCGCACAACCGCCACGTCATGTTCCGGCTCAGCGCGCCGCGCACCGTGCAGGAGCTGACCCTGCAGCACCAGAGCCTGATGCAGGCCATCCTTGACGGCGACCCGCAACGCGCGCGTGAATGCATAGGCGAACACCTGGAGCATGTGCGCGTGAGCCTGCAGCAGCTCGACGAGGACCAGGCCAGGCTGGAGCGCTCCATGCGACTGCCGCCCTCGGATCTGGCATGAGGCTGCCGGTTTCATGTGCAGCGCCATGAACCACTGACATGAAAGTTCCTAGACCATGATCATCTCTTCGACTGCCGACTATCGCGCGGCCGCGCAAAAGCGCCTGCCGCCTTTTCTCTTTCACTACATCGACGGCGGCGCCTATGCCGAGCAGACGCTGCGCCGCAATGTCGACGACCTGGCCGCCGTGGCCCTGCGCCAGCGCGTGCTCAAGGACATGAGCCGGCTCGACACCAGCATCGAGCTGTTCGGCGAGAAGCTGTCGATTCCCGTCGCGCTGTCGCCCGTGGGGCTCACGGGCATGTACCGCCGCCGCGGCGAAGTCCAGGCCGCGCGCGCCGCGGACGCGCATGGCATTCCGTTCACCATGTCGACGGTCTCGGTCTGCCCGATCGAAGAAGTGGCACCCGAGATCAAGCGCCCCATGTGGTTCCAGCTCTATGTGCTCAAGGACCGCGGCTTCATGCGCAACGCGCTGGAGCGCGCCCAGGCCGCGGGCTGCACCACCCTGGTCTTCACCGTCGACATGCCCGTGCCCGGCGCGCGCTACCGCGACGCCCATTCCGGCATGAGCGGCCCCAACGCCGCGCTGCGCCGCTACTGGCAGTCGGTGCTGCACCCCCGCTGGGCGCTGGACGTGGGCCTGCAGGGCCGGCCGCACGATCTGGGCAACATTTCTGCGTATCGCGGCAGCCCCACCGGACTGCAGGACTACATGGGCTGGCTGGGCGCCAATTTCGACGCCTCCATTTCGTGGAAAGACCTCGAATGGATTCGCGCGTTCTGGAAGGGCCCGATGGTCATCAAGGGCATCCTCGACCCCGAGGACGCCAAGGACGCCGTGCGCTTCGGCGCCGACGGCATCGTTGTCTCCAACCACGGCGGCCGCCAGCTCGACGGCGTGCTGTCCTCGGCCCGCGCCCTGCCGGCCATTGCCGACGCAGTCAAGGGCCAGATCAAGATCCTGGCCGACTCCGGCATTCGCAACGGCCTGGACGTAGTCCGCACCATTGCCCTGGGCGCCGACGCAGCAATGATTGGCCGCGCCTACATCTACGCCCTGGCCGCGGCCGGAGAGGCGGGCGTCAAGCATCTGCTGGAACTGCTGGAAAAGGAAATGCGCGTGGCGATGACGTTGACCAGTGTGAGCAGGATCAGCGACATCAGCGGCGATCTGCTGGTGCGCGACGCCAAGGCCTGATGGCTTGGAAGGGCTGGCCCTGGCCCTGATTTAAGGCCTTGCGGACTGTGTTTCTAGCTTCTGCAGTTCATCCCGGGGGTGTCAGTTCAATCCCCGGGCCGATTCAATCCAGCGGTATCAGTCTCAACCGGAAATCTATATGCGGTCGCGTCGTCATTGACCCCAAAGGCCGAGGGTTTTGCCGCGTCAAGCGCTGCGGTTGGACCACGGTGAGTGTTTCACGCAGTATCGCCCTCATCTCCGCTTGTGCAAACTGATTGCCTGGGCAAACCCGGTTGCCGCTGCCATACGGTAAAAAATTCCGACCAACGGTTGGAGGTTCCACACTTTCCATTGGCTTGCGCCAACGTTCAGGGCTGAACTCTCGCCCGCTTTTCCAGAGTGACTTGTGCCGGTGCATGGTCCACGGCGAGACGGCCAAGGTGCTGCCCTGAGGGAATTTTTTTCCGCGCAACTCCACCTCGCACAAGGTATCACGCAGGTAGACGCCGATCGGTGGGAAAAGGCGCAAACCTTCGTCAATCAATGCGTCCTGGGCCTGCTCCAACCCATCGTCACGGACCAATTGCAAATAGGCCGCATGCTGTTCAGGCGCCGACAGTTCCCAGAAAATCCAACTCAGCACTGAAGCCGTGGTTTCGTGACCCGCCAAGACCATGACGGCAATTTCATCGAGCAAAAATTCCTGCGCCGCCGAGTCCCCAGGCACAAACTGGGGTGAACTTTGCCAATGCAAGAGCATTTTTGTATAAAACGGTGGGTGCGCCAGCGCATTCTCACCCCAAAACGGCTGTACAAAGCAGAGTCGCAGATGCGCGCGTACGACCCGACCGCTTTCCACCAACCCCATGTTGCGCACCAGCGGTTGTAAATCCTCGCAGGTGCCCGAGGAATGCATCAGCAGCACCAGATTCACACTGCGGTTGTACTGGGCAAATGCCTTCACAAATTCCAGGCTTTGCGGTGGCGCAAAGCGCCTCTCAAACACGCACTCGGTCACGATATCGATCGCCAAGCGAGAAAACTCCAGCGGAGCCAGAAATCCTTGTGGTTCCTGCTGCCAGCACCGCAAATACTCACGCGTCAAGCGAGCAGCAACATCATCAACGCGCTGTTGGCTGACCTCCCTCAGTGCTGCGTAATAAGACTTGCGCAGTCGCTGCACTTCTGTGCCTCCGGGCTGGCCGAACAAGCCTTGTCCGATCAGGGGTTGCAGCAATGCCTGAATAAATCGACTCTTAGGAAAATTGCCGTCCTTGTTTTTCAGTATTTCTTGCGCAAGATTAACGTCGTTCACGATGCCCATCGTGCCCGCTGGAAAACGATAGGTGATCAGCCAGCGCTCATAGGCCTTCCAACTCAGAACGCTGAATGGGTTGGGCAAGGCGCGCACCAGCGCAATGCAGATCAGTGGTACATGCTTGGCAAGCTGGACCAGAAAGAAAATACAGCGGCCCATGCCATGCACCCTGAAAAGACGATTTCACTAACGTTCACGAACGCTTCGAGCAAGCTGCCATGGATTAGCGACTTCAGCACCTGTCCAAGCGTAAAGCTAATTTTCATTATAAAAGTTACAAATGTAAAAAGGCAATATGGCCTTTGCCGTCTGCCCTCTACATCTGACTGCTTTAACGCTGGCAATGTCGACTTTCGTGGTACCAAGGTCCATGACGAACGACCCGCTGCGGCACTCCCTGGAGTCGGTTCATGAACTATGGCTCGAGCCCCCAGGGCATGCTGCCATCTATGCCAGGTCGATAGGGGCTCCTCAGGTGGAGGGTATGATCAATCGATCTCCCTCGTGACCAGGGTTTTGCTTCGCGACCTGCGTTCGTGCCTGTTTGCCAACCGCTTTGATGACCAACACCGTCCACCGGCGCCTTGCGCTCTATCTCAGTGGTTATGACCCCAGGGGCGCCTCTCATTACCATCGCCTGTACCGGGAGCAGGCCGCACTGCAAAGTCAGGCTAGCAACCACCGGATTGAAGTGGGAAAACGCCAAAAATCCGCCCTGCACCGTGATTGTTGGAGTGTCAAGGCGCACATTGAGGGTACAGATACCGAGACGCGGTACGAATTCTTGCGCTGGGACGATGTGGTGCGCTCGTACTGGCATGGAGGACATGGGCACTATCTGGCAATGACCTGTTCTGCTACCTGGCGTTCAATGCGTGACGGCTCGCTGTGGCGCCTGTTCAAAGGTGCGCTGCCCATGTTTTCGGTCGTCGCGGGCCCCTTCATACTTTTGCTACTCATCTCTTTGACCGCCATCGCATTGCTGGCGTCCTCGGTCCTAATGGGCGGGCAGGCTTGGCATGGCAGTTCCGATGGAACACCGCTTTGGACCGGGGTATGGGCTGCACTCGGTTTGCTGGTGATGGCAGGCCTGATCTGGCTCAGCCGCTTTGGCGAGCAGCGTTGGTACATGGGATGGACGACCCGAGGAACTTGGTTCTGCTCACTGCAAGGACGGGGCAAAACCCCTGAACTGGAGAGCCGCCTTGATGAACATGCCGAGTATTTATTGCAGTGCCTGCAAGATCCGCAATGGGACGAAGTGGTGCTCATTGGTCATAGCTTCGGGGCCACCTTGGCCAGCCTGATCGCGGGTCGTGCAGCGCTGCAGAATGCGCCGGCGCTGCAAGACCCGCGCTTCAGTGTGCTGACGTTAGGCCACTGCATGCCCCTTCTGACTTTTCAGTCGCAGGCCCAACAGGCACGGCGGTTTATTCATGCGGCCGCTCAGGCCTTGGGGCCGCGCTGGCTGGACTTCTCTGCCCCCGCCGATCGCTGCAGCACGGCGCTGGTCGATCCAGTAGAGGCTTTGAAAGGTATGGATGGTCTGGACTGTTCCAGCCCCAAATTACTATCCACCAAAGTTGCCAGTCTTCATCATCCTGAAAACTACCAAAAACTGCGCCGCGACTACTTCAAGTTTCATTTTCACTACATCTGCGCCTCGCAATTGCCCGGTGCCTATGACTATTTCGCGATCACCGCAGGGCCGCAGACCCTGGTGCAGCGCTTTGCCTCACAATCGTCCGTTAAAAACTGGCGCAAATTCGAATGTCTTGGCGGCCCCTTCCCGGAGTTGCGGCGTCTCAACCAAGCCAACACTGACCAAGACCAGCGACAGTGACTGGTGGTCGTGGATATGACCGGGCGGATTCAGCATAGGGGTAGCCCCGTTCCTGCGTGTCGACTGTGACCTGCCCCCTTCTAGCCCTGCCAACGATCTGTTCTTCGCTCAATCCATTTTTCACATCCAATCTCGTTTCGTTTGGGATTGGACTCCAAGCTCATCTGCTACTCAAAGCCGGGGGGACGTCGGTTGAATGGCATTCATATGTAGTCTGGCTCTATGTGTTCGATGGCGTAATCGAAATATCCTAGGCTTTCTCAAAGAAAAAGGCCCACAAGTATCAACCTATGGGCCTTGAACTAGGCGTTATGCCTAGCGTTGGAGACGGAACTCAAACATCAATATTCCCCGCCCGCAACGCATTGTTCTCAATGAAGTGACGACGCGGCTCGACCTCGTCGCCCATCAGCATGGTGAACACGCGGTCGGCTTCGATGGCGTCGTTGACCTGCACCTGCAGCAAGCTGCGCACATTCGGGTCCATGGTGGTTTCCCACAGCTGGGCCGGGTTCATTTCGCCCAGGCCCTTGTAGCGCTGGCGGCTGGTCGTGCGTTCTGCTTCCGACAGCAGCCATTGCATGGCCTGGCGGAAGTCGCCCACTTTTTCCGACTTGGCTTTTTCGCCTTCGCCGCGCAGCGCCTTGGCGCCTTCGGACAGCAGGCCGTTAAAGTGCTGGGCTTCGTCCGAGAGGGCGGCGTAGTCGCTGCTGCGCACGAAGTCCTGGGTCAGGATGGAGCTCTTGATGTTGCCGTGGTGGTGGCGGCTGATGCGCAGCACCGGGTTGTCGGTCTGCGGGTCGATCTCGCCGGTCACTTCGGCGGGCACGCCGGTCATGGTGAGTTCGCGCAGCTTGGCTTCCAGGATGGGAGCGCAGGCCTGGGCTTCTTCCAGGGTGTCGAGCTTGATCTGCACGCCGTCGGCGATGGCGCGCAGGGCTTCGGCGTCCATGAAGTTCGACAGGCGCTCGATCACCGTTTCGGCGGCCAGGTGCATGTAGGCCAGCTTGGCGAGCTCTTCGCCTTCAAGCGTGCGCGGTGTCTCGCCGCCGGTGGTGACGCTGGCGTTGTTCAGCGCGATGCGCAGCAGATAGCTGTTGAGCGCCGGGCCGTCCTTCAGATACAGCTCTTCCTTGCCGCTCTTGACCTTGTACAGCGGCGGCTGGGCAATGTAGATGTGGCCGGCTTCAACCAGCTCGGGCATCTGGCGGTAGAAGAAGGTCAGCAGCAGCGTGCGGATGTGGGCGCCGTCAACGTCGGCGTCGGTCATGATGATGATGCGGTGGTAGCGCAGCTTGGCGGGATCGAAATCGTCGCTGCTGCTCTTGCCCGACTCGGCGCTGGCCTTGCCGATGCCCGTGCCCAGGGCGGTGATCAGCGTGATGATTTCCTGGCTGGCAAGCAGCTTCTCGTAGCGTGCCTTCTCGACGTTCAGGATCTTGCCGCGCAGCGGCAGGATGGCCTGGAATTTACGGTCGCGGCCCTGCTTGGCGGAGCCGCCGGCGGAGTCGCCCTCGACGATGTAGATTTCGCACAGCGCCGGGTCTTTTTCCTGGCAGTCGGCAAGCTTGCCGGGCAGGCCCATGCCGTCGAGCACACCCTTGCGGCGCGTCATTTCACGCGCCTTGCGCGCGGCTTCACGCGCGCGTGCAGCTTCGATGATCTTGCCGCAGAGGATCTTGGCGTCGATCGGGCGCTCCTGCAGGTAGTCGGACAGCGTCTTGGCAACGATGTCTTCCACCGGGGCGCGCACTTCGCTGGACACCAGCTTGTCCTTGGTCTGGCTCGAGAACTTGGGCTCGGGCACCTTGACGCTGAGCACGCAGCACAGGCCTTCGCGCATGTCGTCGCCCGTGACTTCGACCTTGGCCTTCTTGGCCAGTTCGTTCTGCTCGATGTACTTGCCGATGACGCGCGTCATCGCCGCGCGCAGGCCGGTCAGGTGGGTGCCGCCGTCACGCTGGGGAATGTTGTTGGTGAAGCACAGCACCTGCTCGCTGTAGCCGTCGTTCCACTGCATGGCCACTTCGACGCCGATCTCGGTGCCGGGAATGCCGCCGTACGATTCGGCCGGGCGCGTGCCCGTGGCATAAAACGGCGTGGGGTGCAGCACCTTCTTGGTGGCGTTGATGAAGCCGACAAAGCCGCGCACGCCGCCGGCGCCCGAGAAGTCGTCTTCCTTGCCCGAGCGTTCGTCCTTGAGGCGGATGCGCACGCCGTTGTTCAGGAAGGACAGCTCGCGCAGGCGCTTGGCCAGGATGTCGTAGTGGAACTCGTGGTTCTGCGTGAAGATCTCGACATCGGGCAGGAAGTGGACCTTGGTGCCGCGCTTGTCGGTGTCGCCTATGACGCGCATGGGCGAGACTTCGACGCCGTTGACTTCCTCGATCAGACGGTTTTGCACAAAGCCGCGCGCGAAGTCGATCTCATAGGCCTTGCCTTCGCGGCGCACGGTGAGCTTGAGCCAGATGGACAGCGCGTTGACGCAGGACACGCCCACGCCGTGCAGGCCGCCCGAGACCTTGTAGCTGTTCTGGTTGAACTTGCCGCCGGCATGCAGTTCGGTCAGCGCGATTTCGGCGGCCGAGCGCTTGGGCTCGTGCTTGTCGTCCATCTTCACGCCCGTGGGAATGCCGCGGCCGTTGTCGATCACCGACAGCGAGTTGTCGGCGTGGATGGTGACCAGAATGTCGTCGCAATGGCCGGCCAGGGCTTCGTCGATGGAGTTATCCACAACCTCGAACACCAGATGGTGCAGGCCCGTGCCGTCGGAGGTGTCGCCGATGTACATGCCGGGGCGCTTGCGCACGGCTTCCAGGCCTTCGAGGATCTGGATCGCGCCTTCGCCGTAGCCTTCACTGGCGCCGGCCTGCTGGGCGTCGATCTTGTGGGTCGGCTCGATCGAGTCGCCTTGGGGTTCGGGCAGCGTAGTGTCAGCGGTCATTGGGGGAGCCTTGCGATCCGGAGGAAACGAAGTTTCCAAAATATTCAGTGGGGTAGTTAAAGGCGGCACAGGCTGTGGATAACAGGCCTATGCCGCGATTGATTGCGTGGGGCCGATGGCTCAAATGCGCATCGGCATGACGACGTACTTGAAGAACTCGTTCTCAGGGATGGTCAGCAGCGCGGAGCTGTTGCCGTCGGCGAGGTCGATCTTCACCATGTCCTGGGCCATGTTGGTCAGCGCGTCGATCAGGTAGGTCACGTTGAAGCCGATTTCAATCGTGTCGCCGCCGTAGTCGATGTCGAGCTCGTCCACGGCCTCTTCCTGCTCGGCGTTGTTCGACGCCACGCGCAGCGTGCCGGGTTCGAGCGTGAGGCGCACGCCCTTGAACTTGTCGCTGGTCATGATGGCCGTGCGCTGCAGGCTGGCCAGCAGCGGCGCGCGCCCCAGGGTCACGCTGTTGCTGTGGTTCTTGGGAATCACGCGGTTGTAGTCGGGGAACTTGCCTTCGACCAGCTTGGTCACGAATTCCATGCCGCCGAACGTGAACTTCGCCTGGTTGTTGGCGAACTGCATCTCGATGTGGGGCTGGTTGTCGCCGCCCACGTCGGACAGCAGGCGCTGCAACTCGAGCACGGTCTTGCGCGGCAGGATCACTTCCTGCTTGGGCACTTCGACGTCCAGCGTGGCGCTGGAGAACGCCAGGCGGTGGCCGTCGGTGGCCACCAGGCTCAGCGTCTTGCCTTCGGCGACAAACAGGATGCCGTTGAGGTAGTAGCGGATGTCCTGCACGGCCATCGCGAACGAGACCTGGCCCAGCAGGTCCTTGAGCACCTTCTGCGGCACGCTGAACGAGGGGCCGAAAGCCGCGGCTTCCTGCACCAGCGGGAAGTCTTCGGCGGGCAGGGTCTGCAGCGTGAAGCGGCTCTTGCCGCCCTTGAGAATGATCTTGTTCTGGCTGGTTTCCAGTGCCACGGTCTGGTCGCCGGGCATGGTCTTGAGAATGTCGATCAGCTTGCGCGCGCCCACGGTGGTCGTGAAGTCGCCGGTGTCGCCGCCGAGTTCGGCGGTGGTGCGGATCTGGATCTCGAGATCGCTGGTGGTCAGTTGCAGGGCATTGCCGGTCTTGCGGATCAGCACATTGGCCAGGATGGGCAGTGTGTGACGGCGTTCGACGATGCCGGACACCGACTGCAGAACTGCGAGAACCTTGTCTTGTGTTGCCTTCAGGACGATCATGTCAACCTTTAGTAAATTGGGGGTACGGTCGCTGCTACTGTGCGATTCAAGGGGTTGGGCCCTCGCGCCACCCCACCGCATATTTTGCCTTGTCGCGTGGCATTTCTGGGCGTGGAAAGCGCGGGCGTTGTGCCCTAGCCCTTGAGCGTCTGCTCCAGCACGTGCAGCTGTTGGTTGAGTTCCGTGAGCTGCTGGCGTTCGGCGGCAATCTTGCGCACCGCATGCAGCACCGTGGTGTGGTCACGGCCGCCAAACAGCTCGCCGATTTCGGGCAGGCTCTTTTGCGTCAGCTCCTTGGCCAGGTACATCGCAATCTGGCGCGGCCGCGCAATGCTGGCCGGGCGCTTCTTGCTGTACATGTCGGCGACTTTGATCTTGTAGTAGTCGGCGACCGTCTTCTGGATATTTTCCACCGAAATCTGGCGGTTCTGTATCGAAAGCAGGTCGCGCAAGGCTTCGCGCGCGAGCTGGATCGAGACTTCCTTCTGATTGAAGCGCGAATACGCAAGGATCTTGCGCAACGCACCTTCGAGCTCGCGCACGTTGGAGCGCACGTTCTTGGCGACGAAGAATGCGACTTCCTCGGGCATGTCGGCGCTTTCGGCGCGCGCCTTGTTGATCAGGATCGCGACGCGCATCTCGAGCTCGGGCGGCTCTATCGCCACCGTGAGGCCCGAATCGAAGCGCGACACCAGGCGCTCGTGGATGTTGGCCAGGCCCTTGGGATAGGTGTCGCTGGTCATCACGATGTGGCTCTTCTTGGCCAGCAGCGCTTCGAACGCATTGAAGAACTCTTCCTGCGTCCGGTCCTTGTTGGCGAAGAACTGCACGTCGTCAATCAGCAACAGATCGAGCGAGTGGTAACGCTCCTTGAACTCGTCAAAGGTGCGCCGCTGATAGGCCTTGACCACATCCGACACGAACTGCTCGGCGTGGATGTAGAGAACTTTGCTGTCGGGCTTGTCGGCAAGCAGCTGGTTGCCCACCGCATGCATCAAATGGGTCTTGCCCAGGCCCACGCCGCCGTAGATGAACAGCGGGTTGTACAGATGACCGGGCGAGCCCGCAACGTGCATTGCCGCCGAGCGCGCCATGCGGTTGGCCGTGCCTTCGACCAGCGTGTCGAAGGTCAGGGCGGCGTTCAGGCGGGTGCGGAACACGGGCGCCGCAGGCTCTTCCTGCACGGCGCTGGTCGTGATCTGGTGGGTTTCCTGCTGACCGCCGCGCTCGGCAGAAAACGGGCGCACGTAAGTGCGCGTCACCGATTCACGGTGAGCGAGTGCTAACTCCAGGGTGACGGGCTGGCCATACAGGGCTTCGAGCATTGCCGAGATGCGCCCGGCATATTGCGCACGTATCCAGTCGAGCTTGAAGCGGTTGGCCACGTGTACCGTGACCTTTGAAAAGTCTTCCGCCACCGTGGCGGTCAGCGGCTTGATCCAGGTGTTGAACTGCTGTTCGGGCAGATCCTGCCCCAGCTGCTCCACGCAGACCTGCCACAGGCCTTGGCCAGCGTCGTTGTTAGGTTCCTCGGTCATCGTCAGTGTCTTGTTGTGGATAGAGGAACAGTTGCGGGGCACCGATTGTAGCTTTTCAAGGACTTATCCACAAAATATTCGGTGGTTGTCCTCAACTCTTGCTGAAACAAAAGGCCAACCTCCTTTGTGAAAGGGCATTGCAACATGGAAGGAATGTGGAGATAATCGCGGGTTTCCCTGAATGTGTTCAGGGTGATATGGCCCGGCCGGCTGTTTTTTGCGGTTGGCGGGTGTTGCCGGAAGGCGGCTTTTTGCCGGCCCGGTGCGAATCTGAACCTCCTCAAGGAACAACACCATGAAACGTACTTACCAACCCTCCAAGACACGTCGCGCCCGTACCCACGGCTTCCTCGTTCGCATGAAGACCAAGGGCGGCCGTGCCGTCATCAACGCACGTCGCGCCAAGGGCCGCAAGCGTCTGGCCGTCTAAGGTCATTCTTGGCGCCTGCCCATCGGTTCACCCCTTGGGCTCCTCCTCGGAGGTGCCACGTATGCAACGGCTGAAAACGCGTCCGCAGTTTCAAGCTGCGATGGCGGGAGGCATTGTCTCCCGTACTCCGCACTTCGCCTTGCACCGCCTGGTACTCGACGAGGATGTGCCTTTGACGCCTCCTTCAGGGCCCGGCGGCTTGCCTTCTGTGCAAGCCCCGCAGGCCCTGTTTGGCGTGGCGCAAGCCGAGCCGGTTTCCTGGCTCGGGGCCATGGCGCCCAAGCGCTGGGCCAAACGCGCGGTCACGCGCCACGCGATCCAGCGCCAGGTCTATGTGCTTGGCGATGAATATGCGCCGCAGCTGGCCTGCGCCGCCTATGTGGTGCGTCTGCGCGCCACTTTTGATCGCAAGCAGTTCGTCAGCGCGATATCCGAGCCGCTGAAGCAGGCGATTCGCGCCGAGCTGCACCAGCTTTTCACCTATGCCGTGCGGCGACAGTCCGCGCCGGCAGGGGCGCGGTCGGCTGCGCCACCACCCACAGCGACGACTGCGGCCAAGCCCGCAGCCGAGAAGGCTGCGCCATGATGCGCGGGCTGCTCATGGGACTGGTGCGGCTGTACCGCCTGACCTTGAGCCCGTGGATAGGCTCGGCCTGTCGTTTCGAGCCCACTTGTTCCGCCTATGCGCTCGATGCCCTCGGGCAGCATGGCGCGGCCGCGGGCAGCTATTTGACCCTGCGCCGGCTGGCGCGCTGCCATCCATGGTGTGATGGCGGTCATGATCCGGTTCCATCGCAAACGCCCCGGCTGTTTGCCTGCTGCCAGCCTTCTTCTTCGACCACCCAACCTTCCTCAAAGAAGTCTTCATGAACGACATTCGCCGCACCATCCTGTGGGTGATATTTGCCTTTTCCATGGTCTTGCTATGGGACAAGTGGCAAGTTCACAACGGCAAAAAGGCCACTTTCTTCCCCGCGCCCGTGACCGTTCCGGTCGCCGCGCCTGCGGCCCCCGTGAGCCCGGGTGCCTCGACGGTGCCTTCGTCCACGCCGGTCGCCACAGACAGCAGCCAGGTTCCTGGCGGCGCGCCCGCAGCAGCGCCTGCCGCGGCCCGCGAGAACGTCCAGGTCACGACCGATGTGCTCGCGCTGACGTTCGACACCCAGGGTGGCACGCTCAAGCACGCTGAAATGCGCAAGTACGCGGACATGGCCGACAAGACCAAGTCCTTCGTGCTGTTCGATGAAAGCGCAAACCGCGTCTACATGGCCGAGTCCGGCCTGATCGGCGGCAGCTTCCCCAACCACAAGACGCCGATGCAGCTGGTGGCCGGTCCCACCACCTTGCAGGACGGCCAGGACGAGCTGCAGATCCGTTTCGAGTCGGCTGATGTGGGCGGCGTGAAGCTGGTCAAGACCTATACGCTCAAGCGCGGTGCCTACGACATCGGCGTGCGCCATGAAGTGGTCAACGCCAGCGGCGCCGCGGTCAACCCGCAGCTGTATGTGCAGCTGGTGCGTGACGGCAATGCGCCTCCGGGCGAGTCGAGCATGTACTCGACCTTCACCGGCCCGGCCGTCTACACCGAAGCCAAGAAGTACCAGAAGGTCGAGTTCAAGGACATCGAAAAGGGCAAGGCCGACTGGGAGAAGACCGCGACCAATGGCTATGTGGCCATGGTCCAGCATTACTTCGCCAGCGCCTGGCTGCTTGCCGACGGCATCCAGCGCGACATCTTCGCGCGCAAGGTCAGCGACAACCTGTATGCCGTGGGCATGATCACGCCCCTGGGCACGGTCGAACCCGGCCAGAGCAAGAGTGTCGAGGCCAAGCTGTTCGCCGGCCCGCAACTCGAGAAGACGCTCGAAGCCCTGGCCCCCGGCCTGGAACTGGTCAAGGACTATGGCTGGCTGACCATCATGGCCAAGCCGCTGTACTGGCTGCTGGACCAGATCCACAGCCTGCTGGGCAACTGGGGCTGGTCGATTGTCGGCCTGGTGCTGGTGCTGAAGATCCTGTTCTACTGGTTGAACGCCAAGGCCTACGCCAGCATGGCGAAGATGAAGGCCATCAACCCCAAGATCATGGAGATGCGCGAGCGCCTCAAGGACAAGCCGCAGCAGATGCAGCAGGAGATGATGCGCATCTACCGCGAGGAGAAGGTCAACCCCATGGGCGGCTGTCTGCCCATCATCATCCAGATTCCGGTGTTCATCGCGCTGTACTGGGTGCTGCTGTCCAGCGTTGAAATGCGCAACGCACCGTGGATTGGCTGGATCACCGACCTGTCCTCGCCCGACCCGTACTTCATCCTGCCCGTGCTGATGACGCTGAGCTCGCTGCTGCAGACCGCGCTCAACCCCGCGCCGCCGGATCCGATGCAGGCCAAGATGATGTGGATCATGCCGCTGATGTTCAGCGTGATGTTCTTCTTCTTCCCCGCCGGCCTGGTGATGTACTGGCTGACGAACAACATTCTGTCGATTGCCCAGCAATGGCTGATCAACACCCGCATGGGCGTGCCTCCGCAGTTCAACCTGCCGAAGTTCAAGTAAGCACCCCCTGAGCCGCCCAGGCTCCTGACCGCCACGGCCGCTTCTGCGGCCGTGGTTGTTTGTGCACTGGTTATCCACAGGCTTCAGGTGCCGCTATCATTCCTGGCACTGGCGCTAACCGTTCGTGGTGAGCTTGTCGAACCATGAACGGCCTGTCCTCATCCCTGGAGCGCAGGCCGTTCATCCTTCGACAAGCTCAGGACGAACGGGGAGGGCGCTCCCTTTCCATTTTTAAAGACTCCTCGCCATGCTCCCCCGCCACGACCAACCCATTGCCGCCATTGCCACAGCCCCCGGTCGAGGTGCCGTGGGCATAGTGCGGGTTTCCGGCAAGGGCCTGGCGCCGCTGGTGCAGCGGCTGTGCGGACGCGAACTGAAAGCGCGCGAAGCCACCTACCTGCCGCTGCGCGACGCCCAGGGCCAGCCCATAGACCACGGCCTGGCGCTGTTCTTTCCCGGCCCGCACAGCTATACCGGCGAAGACGTGCTCGAGCTGCAGGCCCATGGCGGCACCGTGGTGCTGCAATTGCTGCTGGCGCGCTGCCTTGAAGCCGCGGCGCAAGCCGATGATGCCGGCCAGGCCTTGCTGCCCGGCCTGCGCCTGGCCCAGCCCGGCGAGTTCACGGAGCGCGCGTTTCTCAACGACAAGATCGATCTGGCCCAGGCCGAGGCGATTGCCGACCTGATAGACGCCAGCACCGAAGCCGCGGCGCGCAGCGCCAGCCGCTCGCTGTCGGGCGCGTTCTCGCAGGAGATCCACACGCTGCGCGACGCGCTGGTGCGCCTGCGCATGCTGGTCGAAGCCACGCTCGACTTCCCCGAAGAGGACATCGACTTCCTGCAGCAGGCCGATGCCAGCGGCCAGCTCGAGCGCCTGCAGCAGTCGCTGGCCAGCGTGCTGGCCCGCGCCCACCAGGGCGCGCTGCTGCGCGAAGGCATCAAGGTGGTGATTGCCGGCCAGCCCAATGCGGGCAAGAGCTCGCTGCTCAATGCGCTCGCGGGCGCGGAACTGGCCATCGTCACCGAGATCGCCGGAACGACGCGCGACAAGGTGCAGCAGACGATACAGATCGAAGGCGTGCCGCTGCATGTGATCGACACCGCGGGCCTGCGCGACAGCGATGACACGGTCGAGCGCATAGGCATTTCACGCGCCTGGGACGAGATTGCCGCGGCCGACGCCGTGCTGTTCCTGCACGACCTCACGCGCCAGGACCAGGCCGACTACCGCGCGGGCGACGACGCCATTCGCGCGACGCTGGCCGAACGTCTGCCGGCCCAGGTGCCGGTGATCGATGTCTGGAACAAGACCGATTCGGCCAGCGCTGAAATGCTGGCCGCGGCCCAGGGCCTGCGTCTGTCGGCACGCACCGGCGACGGCCTGGATGCGCTGCGCCGCCGCCTGCTCGAAGTCGCGGGCTGGCAGTCGGCGCCCGAAGGCCTGTACCTGGCGCGCGCACGCCATGTCGAGGCGCTGCAGGCCGTGGGAGTGCATCTGGACCAGGCCATGGCCCAGCTGCGCGCCGCCGGCCCGCATCTCGACCTGCTGGCCGAGGAACTGCGCCTGGGGCAGAACGCGCTCAATGCCATCACCGGGGAGTTCACGTCCGACGACTTGCTCGGCGTGATCTTCTCGAGCTTCTGCATTGGCAAATAGCCGCGGGAATCACCGCGTCAGCGCCAGCATTTCCCGTATCAGATCCGACTTGCCTTCAAAGCCGATTCCCGGCAGCGCGGGCAGCGTGACATAGCCGTTGTCGACCTTGACGCCGTCCGGGAAGCCGCCATAGGGCTGGAACAGGTCGGGATAGCTTTCATTGCCGCCCAGGCCCAGGCCCGCGGCAATCGCCAGCGACATCTGGTGGCCGCCATGGGGAATGCAGCGGCTGGGCGACCAGCCGTGTTCCTTGAGCATGTCGAGCGTGCGCAGGTATTCGACCAGGCCGTAGCTCAGCGCGCAGTCGAACTGCAGGTAGTCGCGCTCGGGGTGCATGCCGCCGTGGCGAATCAGGTTGCGCGCATCCTGCATGGAGAACAGGTTCTCGCCCGTGGCCATCGGGCCCTTGTAGACCTCGCCCAACTTGGCCTGCAGTTCATAGTCCAGCGGGTCGCCGGCTTCCTCGTACCAGAACAGCGGGTATTGCGCCAGCGCCTTGCCGTAATCGACGGCGGTCGGCAGATCGAAGCGGCCGTTGGCATCGACGGCCAGCTGCTGGCCAGGGCCCAGGATCTTGAGCACCGACTCTATGCGTTCGCAGTCTTCGGCAATGCTCGCGCCGCCTATCTTCATTTTCACCACCGAGTAGCCGCGCTCGAGATAGCTTTCCATTTCCTGCCTGAGCTTGTCCAGGCCCTTGCCGGGATAGTAGTAGCCGCCGGCCGCGTAGACAAAGACGCGCGGATTGGCCTTGCCGTTGCCATAGCGCTGGGCCAGCAATTCGAACAGCGGCTTGCCTTCGATCTTGGCGACCGCGTCCCAGATCGCCATGTCGATGGTGCCCACGGCCACCGAGCGCTCGCCGTGGCCGCCGGGCTTCTCGTTGGTCATCATGCAGGCCCAGATCTTGTGCGGGTCGAGGTTCTCGCCGCCGGCGTCGACCAGCGTCGCGGGATCGGCTTCGAGCACGCGCGGAATGAAGCGCTCGCGCATCAGCGCGCCCTGGCCGTAGCGGCCGTTGGAGTTGAAGCCGTAGCCTATGACCGGCTTGCCGTCGCGGATCACATCGGTCACCACCGCCACGAGACTCAGCGTCATCTTGGAGAAGTCGATGTAGGCGTTGCGGATGTCCGATTTGATGGGACGCGTGGACTCGATGATGTTGACGATTTTCATTTGGCGTTTCTCGGTAGGGGGTCTATTGCGACAGCGAGGAGCCGCCGCAGATGTTCAGGTTCTGGCCGGTGATGGCCGCTGCCGCGGGCGACAGCAGGAAGCTCACCAGCGAAGCGATTTCGCGCGGCTCGACCAGGCGGCCCATGGGCGGCAGGCGCGGCGCGCTGCCGGCGCGCGCCGGGTCCTTGAGCATGGGCGTGGCCGTCGCTCCCGGCGAGACCACGTTGACGGTGACGCCGCGCGGCGCGACTTCGACGGCCCAACTGCGCGCCAGCGCGATCACGGCCGCCTTGGTCGCCGCGTACTGGCCGCGCCCGGGCAGGCCCTGGGCCACGCGGCTGCCGATGAAGACCACGCGGCCGAAGCCGCGTTCGGCCATGGCCGGCACCAGCGCGTCGGCCAGGCGCGTGCCGGCATCGACATGCAGCTGCCACATCAGCGCGCCCGCGGCCGCATCGAGCTGGCCCAGCGGCGCGACGCGCAGCACGCCGGCCGCATGCACCAGCGCATCGATGTGCTCCAGGCCCGCGGCCAGCGCGTCGGTCTGCGCGCCATCGGTCAGATCGAGCGGCCGGTGCGTGAACGCGGCGTGCGTGATTGCCGGCGCCGCCAGATCGACGCCCGTGACGCGCCAGCCCGCGGCCAGCAGGTCCTCGGCAATCGCCTGGCCTATGCCGCCGCTGCTGCCGGTGACGACGGCGTGACGGGGGCTGGTCTCATTCGACACGGATGTTCCCCTCGGTGACGATCTTCTGCGAGCGTTCCATGTCCTGCTTCTGGAATCTGGCGAAGTCCTCGGCCGTGCCGGTGGTGACCAGAATGCCCAGCTCCTTGAGCTTGTCCTTCATGTCGCCGGCCAGCGCCTTGTTGACTTCGGTGTTGAGCTTCCTGACGATGTCGGTCGGCAGCTTGGCCGGGCCCCAGAGGCCGTACCAGCTGTAGAACTCGTAGCCGGGAATGGTCTCGCCCACGGTGGGCACGTCGGGCAGGCTGGCGGCGCGCTCGGCGGACGTCACCGCGACCACGCGCAACATGCCGCTCTTGTGGTACTGCAGCGAGCCCAGGATGGGATCGATGAAGCCGTCGATCTGGCCGCCTATCAGGTCCTGGAACGCCGGTGCCGTGCCCTTGTAGGGAACGATCAGATAGTTGAGATTGCCGGCGCGCTTGAGCAGTTCGGTCGACAGATGGCCGGCCGAGCCTATCGAGCCCACGGCAAACGTCATCTTGCCGGGGTGGGTCTGCGCATACGCGATCAGCGACTTGATGTCGCTGATCGGCAGGTTCTTGTTCACGGCCACCGACAGCGGCGCCTTGGCGACCAGGGCCACGGGCGCGAAGTCGCGGTTCACCACATAGGGCACGGACTTCATGGTCATGGGCGCGGTGGTGAAGGTCGAGGCGTTGAACAGCAGCGTGTAGCCGTCGGCCGGCGCCTTGGACACCACGTCGCCGCCGATCACGCCGTTGCCGCCGGGGCGGTTCTCCACGATGAACGACTGGCCGGTCTGTTCGGTGAGCTTTTGCGCGAGCTGGCGGCCGATCACGTCCAGCGTGCCTCCCGGTGGAAACGGGATCACGACCTTGACGGCCTTGGTGGGGTAGGCCTGGGCCGAGGCGATGCCGGCAATGGCCAGGGTGATCGCGCCTAGGGCGCACTGGATGAAATTCTTGCGTTGCATGTCTTGTCTCCTGTCGTTGTTCTTAGGAAGTCCATGGCCGTGGTGTCAATGCTCACCACGGCAAGCGAAATCGCTTTCAGCGCTTGAGCAGCCCGGCCTGCTGCACGGCGGCGCGCAGGGCGGCGGTTTCCTTTTCATTGGGCGCTTCGGTGGGCGGGCGCACGGTGGCGGCGTCGATCACGCCGGCCAGATACATGCCGCCCTTCATGCGCGCATGGGCCTCGCCCGTGGGCTCGCCGCCGCCGTAGACCGCGTCCTTGAGCGGGGTGATGACGGCCTGCACTTCCATTGCCTTCTTCAGGTCGCCGGCCTTGACGGCGTTCCACAGGTCGATGATCAGCTGGGGAATGAAGGTCGCAAAGCCGACCAGCGCGCCGTCCACGCCCTGGACCATGGAGGCCAGCAGGTATTCGTCGTGGCATGTCAATATGGCCTTGGTCGGATCGGCGGCGCGGATCGCCTGGATGTCGCGCGCATATTTGTTCATGTCGCGCTGGCCCACCTTGAACGCCTGCAGGTAGGGCAGCTTGGCGAGCTGGGCCAGCAGCTCGGACGAGTACGAGGCGCGCGTCCATGCGGGGTAGACATGGCACACGAGGTCCAGCTCGGGCGCGGCTTTGTGGATGGCTTCGAAGTACTGCAGCGCGTGGCCTGGCGTGAAGCCGAAGCGCAGCCAGTGGTGGGGCGGCATCACGTCAAGCGCCACGGCGCCCGCGGCCTGGGCGGCGCGCGCATGTTCGGCGGCTTCGGCCAGGCCTTCGCAGACGATGGACGAGATCACGGGCATGCGGCCCTTGAGTTCGTCGGCGACGATGCGCGTGACTTCGGCGCGTTCGGCCGGGGTCAGCGAGAACACTTCGCCGGTGTGGCCGTTGGTCATGATCGCCACCACGCCGTCGTGGCCGGCAAGCCAGGACGCGAGCTTGCGCAGCGCCGGTTCATCGATGCGGTGGTCGGGCGTGAAGGGGCAGGAAATGGCGGGAATGATCCCTTTGTAGTTGGCGATGGATGGCATGTATAGTCTCCTGGCGTTGGCTTTGTGGGTCTGCGGAGTGATCATTTCCCAGAGCGCAAAACGGCGCCAATACTAGAAACGCATACAACTATCCACTTCGTGGAAGACACCGGGCGCAGCGCATGGGACCAGGCAATCGCAACCTAGACTTCGAGTGGCTCGAAGACTTCATGGCCCTCGCCGAAAGCGGCAATTTCTCGCGCGCCGCCGAGGCCCGCGCCATTGCCCAGCCGGCGTTCAGCCGCCACATCCGCGGGCTGGAGGAATGGGTGGGCGTCGATCTGTTTGACCGCAGCGCGCACCCGGCCACGCTCACGGCCGCGGGCCAGCGTTTCCTGCCGCTGCTCGAAGGCGTGCTCGGCGACCTCGAGGCGGCGCGCATAAAGGCCAGGGCCGCGCATGACCAGGAGGAGTCGACGCTGCGCTTCGCCGCCACGCACTCGCTGTCGCTGACTTTCTTTCCGCGCTGGCTCACGGGCATAGAGTCGCGGCTGCACATAGGCGCGCTGCAGACCATGTCGGACAGCTCGCGCAGCTGCGAATTCCTGATGTTCCAGCGGCGCGTGCAGTTCGTTCTGTGCCATGGCCACAAGGACGTGCCGGGACGGCTCGACGAGCAGGAGTACCCTATGCTGCGGCTGGGCAGCGAAACGCTGCTGCCGGTGTCCGTGCCGCATCCCGACGGCACGCGCGGCAAGGCCTTGCACGCGATCGGCAATGCGCCGCCCGTGCCCATGCTGGCCTACGGCGAGGACTCGGGCCTGGGCCGCATCATGCGCGCCCAGCTGCGGCCCAACATGGCCAGGGCGGGGCGCAGGAACACGCAGGCCGAACTGCAGGAAGTCTTCACCGCCCACCACGCGGTGCTGCTCAAGACCATGGCGCTCGAGGGCCGCGGCATCGCCTGGCTGCCGCAGTCGCTGATCGAGGCCGAGCTGGCCAGCGGCGCGCTGGTGGGCGCGGGCGCCCAGGCGCTGAACATTCCGGTGGAAATACGCATGTACCGCCAGCGCGCGGTGATGTCGGACAAGGCCGAAGCGCTGTGGGCGCTGGCCCAGCAGCAGGCGCTGGATTGAACCGCAGATGCAAGCCCGTTCCACTTCCGCGGCAATTGCCGTCATCCTGGCCGGCGTCACCGCGGCGCTGCATATCGGCAAGATTCCGCCGGCAATCCCGGTGCTGCAGCAGGCGCTGGGCCTGACGCTGGTCGAGGCCGGCTTCCTGCTGTCCATGGTGCAGCTCGCGGGCATGCTGCTGGGCGTGCTGCTGGGCGTGGCGGTCGACGGCCTGGGGCTGCGCCGCAGCATGCTGATCGGCCAGCTCACGCTGTGCGCCGCAAGCCTGGCGGGCATCTGGGCGCGCGCGCCCGTCGATCTGCTGGTGCTGCGCGGCGTCGAAGGCCTGGGTTTTCTGCTGGTGGTGCTGGCCGCGCCCAGCCTGATACGCCAGCTGGTGCCGGCGCGCCAGCTGCCATCGTTTCTCGGCCTGTGGGGCGCCTATATGCCGGCCGGCGCGGCGCTGGCGCTGCTGTGCGGGCCGCTGTTCATGGCGGCCTGGGGCTGGCAGGCCTGGTGGGGGCTGCTGGGCGCGCTGTCGGCGGCGATGGCGGTCTGGCTGCTGCTGGGCGTGCCGGATGCCGGGGCGGCCCATGCCGGGGCGGTCCTTGCCGGGGCGGCCCCGGCGGCGCTGTCGGCCGCCGCCGCCCAGCCCTGGGCGCAGCGCCTGCGCCTGACGCTTGCCAGCCCCGGCCCCTGGCTGGTGGCGCTGGCGTTTGCCATGTATTCCAGCCAGTGGCTGGCCGTGGTCGGCTTCCTGCCGTCGGTCTATTCCCAGGCCGGCGTGAGCGCGGTTGCCGCGGGCGCGCTGACGGCGCTGGTCTGCGCGATGAACATCATCGGCAATGTCGCCGCCGGCCGGGTGCTGCTGCGCGGCCCGCATGCGCAGCGCCTGCTGTTCGCGGGCTTTGGCTGCATGGCGCTGATGGCCTTGCTGACCTTCAGCCCGCTGCTGGGCGAGGCGCCGCTGCTGCGCTATGCGGCGGTGCTGCTGTTCTCGGCCGCCGGCGGCATGGTGCCGGGCACGCTGTTCTCGCTGGTGGTGCGCCTGGCGCCCAACGCGCAGACGGTGTCGACCACCATGGGCTGGGTGCAGCAATGCTCGGCCACGGGCCAGTTCCTGGGCCCGCCGCTGGTCGCCTGGGTCGCGGCCCAGGCGGGCGGCTGGCAGCTGACCTGGGTGGTGACGGGCGCGGCCTCCTTGATCGGACTGTGGCTCGCGTTGCGGCTGGGCAAGCGCGACCGACCGCTGGCGCAGCAGGCCTGAGCGTCAGCGGCTGTGCGCTGGCTAGTCGCGGTGCAGCAGTTCCAGGAACAGCTCGGCGGGCCGGCTCAGCGGCCGGTCGCGGCGCACCAGGCTGCCATAGGACTCGAGCTTGTGGCGCAGCGTGTAGGGAACGATGCGCAGCATGCCGTAGGCGTCGTTGAGCGCGCCCACCGTTTGCGGAATCACGCCCAGCATGTCCGAGCTGCGCACCAGATTGATGGTGGTGAGAATCGAGCCGGTCTCTATCAGCCCGCGCGGCAGCGGCGTGCAATGCTCGCGAAACTCCTGCTCGATCAGCGCGCGCATCGGACTGCCCGGCGGCTGCAGCACCCAGCCGTAGTGCTGCAGGTCGGCGAAGCGGGCCTTGGGCAGGGCCAGCAGCGGGTGCTCGTTGCGCACGATGAAGGCCAGGCTTTCATCGTCTATCGGCCGGAAGATGCACTCGTCGGCCGAGGCCGCCGCCAGGCGCCCGACCACGACTTCCAGCACGCCTTCGTGCAGCTGTGCCTGCAGCCGGTCGCTGGTGTCGACCGCGACTTCGATTTCCAGCAGCGGCAGCTGCTGCTTGAGGTCGAGCAGGGCGCGCGTCAGGCGCCCGGGTGAGGCCGCCATGATGCTGCCCACGACCAGCCGGCCGGCGCTGCCCTGGCGCAGCTCGCCGAGTTCGCGGTTGAGCGCTTCCATGCTGCCGCGCATGGCGCGGAAATAGTCGAACACCCGGTCCCCCGCGGCATTGCGCCGCAATTGCCGGCCCACGCGCTCGAACAGCGGCTGGCCCAGTGCGTCCTCGAGTTCGTGCAGCATCTTGGTTGCCGCGGGCTGGCTCAGGCCCAGCTGCGTGGCCGCGGCGCGCAGTGTCTGGCGCTCCTCTATGGCCAGCATCAGCGCGATCTGGCGCATGCGCAGGCGGTTGAGCAGCTGCGGTGTGCTGTCGCGTTTGTCTATGGATCCCATGACTGCCTCCTGATTTCCTCAGGTTATCAATCTATCAAAAACATTGAATATACGGCTATCAATACCTTGCCTACGATGCAGCTACCACTATAAAAATGGAGACAACGATGCAAAGACGTCATCTGCTGGCCGCCGCCGCGGTCTGGGGTACCTGTCTGCTGCCTGGCGCAGTGCTGGCGCAGGACGCGGTCAACTGGCCGACGCGGCCGGTGCGCATGCTCGTGGGCTCGGCGCCCGGCGGTGGCACGGACGCGATGGCACGCGCCGTTGCCGACCGGCTCGCGCCGCTGCTCAAGCAGCCGGTGCTGGTGGAAAACCGCCCCGGCGTCTCCAACACCATGGCCGTCGACGTGACCGCCAAGTCGACCGACGGCCACACCATGGTGATGGGCGTGGTCACGGCGCATGCAATCGCGCCCCACCTGCTCAAGCTGGGCTACGACAACAACAAGGACCTGGTGCCCGTGGCCTTTGTCGGCTCGGTGCCCAATGTGCTGGTGGTGGGCAATTCGGTGCCGGTAAACAGCGTCGCTGAACTCGTGGCGCTGGCCAAGAAGCAGCCCGGTCAGATCAACTTCGCCAGCAGCGGCACGGGCAGCACCCAGCATATCGCCGCCGAAGTGTTCAAGGACGCGGCCGGCATCGCGATCACCCATGTGCCCTACAAGGGCAGCGCGGGCGCGCTGGTCGACCTGGTCAGCGGCCAGGTGCAGATGAGCTTCGACACCATGCCTTCGGTGATAGGCCAGATCAAGGCCGGCAAGCTGCGCGCGCTGGCCGTGACCTCGCCCCAGCGCAACCCGCAGCTGCCCCAGGTGCCGACCATGGCCGAAGCCGGCCTGCCCAGCGTCGCCATCAGCGCCTGGTACGGCATCTACATGCCGGCCGCCACGCCCAAGGCCGTGCAGCAGAAGGTGCATGACGAAGTCAACAAGGTGATCGCCATGCCCGAGACCAAGAGCCGGCTGGAAGCCGTGGGCGCCGAACTGCGCCCCATGAGCCAGCCCGACTTCGGCGCCTTCCACCTCGCCGAATACCAGCGCTTTGGCGAGATCATCCGCAAGAACGACATCAAACTGGACTGAGCCATGGCTACCGCATCCCTTCCCGTCGTTGCCCTGACCCTGGGCGACCCCGCCGGCATAGGCGCCGAGCTGATCGCCCGGCTGCTGGCCAAACCCGAAGCCACGCAGCAGGCCAACCTGGTGCTGATAGGCGATCCCTGGCTCTGGGAGCAGGGCCAGCGCATCGCGGGCGTGCAGGTGGCGACGGTGCCGCTGGCCGGCCTGGCGCAGGTGCGCGCACGCGCCGATACGCGGCTGCCGGCCTTTGTCGCCGTCAACAGCATTGCGTCGGCCCATGTGCAGACCGGCCAGGTGGGCGCGGCGGGCGGGCGTTCGGTGCTGCAGGTGCTTGACCAGTGCATGGACGCGGCGCTGGCCGGCGCCATTGACGCCATCTGCTTTGCGCCGCTCAACAAGCAGGCCATGAAACTCGGCGGACTGCGCCACGAGGACGAACTGCACCACTTTGCCGAGTACCTGGGCGTGCAGGGCTACTTCTGCGAGTTCAACACGCTGGGCAATCTCTGGACTTCGCGCATCTCCTCGCATGTGCCGCTCAAGGACGTGGCCAGCTATCTGAGCGAAGAGCGCATTGCCCAGGCCGCCGAGCTGCTCTACAACGCGCTGCGCGCCAGCGGCATGGCCGCGCCCAAGGTGGCGATTGCGGGCTTCAACCCGCACAACGGCGACGGCGGCACCTGCGGGCGCGAGGAGATCGACATCATCGCCCCCGCGGTGCGCGCGCTGCAGGCACGCGACTGGCCCAGCGAGGCGCCGTTCCACGGCCCGTTCCCGGCCGACACCATCTTTCTCAAGGCCCAGGCGGGCGAGTACCAGGCCATCGTCACCATGTACCACGACCAGGGCCAGATCGCGATCAAGCTGCTGGGCTTCTCGCGCGGCGTGACGGTGCAGGGCGGCCTGCCGATTCCCATCACCACGCCGGCGCACGGCACGGCCTACGACATCGCGGGCCAGGGATGCGCCAGCGTCGAGGCCACCTGGCAGGCCTTGCTGATTGCCAGCCGCATGGGTGCGGCGCGCATGGCAACGCGGGCCGCGGTCAGCGCCTGATTCCTCGGGCTGCGGCCCGTTTCATTTCATTTTTCAAGAGGTCTTTATGAAGATCAAGTCCGTACGCGCCCGGGTTTTCCAATGGAAGGGCAAGACCGTTCCGCCGCAAGGCAACTTCTGCTCCAACGCCATGGACCTGGTGTACTCCAACACCGAGAGCATGAGCACCTTCCGCTTCCATTCGTGGACCGTGGTCGAGATCGAGACCGATGACGGCATTGTCGGCATAGGCAACGTGGCGCTGGCGCCGGCAATTGCCAAGGCCATCATCGACCAGTACCTCACGCCCCTGGTCGTGGGCCAGGACCCCTGGGACTACGAGTACCTGTGGCAGCGCATGTACCGCGCCACGCACGCCTGGGGCCGCAAGGGCGTGACCATGGCCGCGATCTCGGCCGTCGATCTGGCGATCTGGGACATCCTGGGCAAGAGCGTGGGCAAGCCGGTGTTCAAGCTGCTGGGCGGGCGCACCAAGGAGAAGATTCCCTGCTACTACTCCAAGCTGTACCGCGGCGACCTCAAGGAAATGCAGGACGAGGCGCAGAAGTTCATGGACCAGGGCTTCACCGCGTTCAAGATGCGCTTTGGCTACGGCCCGGCCCACCTGCAGCATGGCGTCAAGGAGAACCTCAAGTCGGTCGAAGCGATACGTGAAGTCATCGGCTACGACAACGACCTGATGCTCGAGTGCTACATGGGCTGGAACCTCGAATACGCCAAGCGCATGCTGCCCAAGCTCGCGAAATACGAGCCGCGCTGGCTGGAGGAGCCGGTGATTGCCGACGACATCGACGGCTACGCCGAACTCAACGCGATGAACATCATTCCAATCTCGGGCGGCGAGCATGAGTTCAGCCTCTACGGCTTCAAGCAACTGCTCGACAGGAAGGCCGTGAGCGTGGTGCAGTACGACACCAACCGCGTGGGCGGCATCACGGCGGCGCACAAGATCAACGCGCTGTGCGAAGCCTATTCCGTGCCGGTGATTCCGCATGCCGGCCAGATGCACAACTACCACCTGACGATGAGCACGCTGGCCTCGCCCATGGCCGAGTACTTCCCGATCTTCGACGTCGA
>Ga0302347_1000885_pt1 | contig 40856 bp, 35 predicted proteins | sample PhyWR1_FD_202178 | JGI IMG/M metagenome (GOLD analysis project Ga0302347, IMG submission 202178) | Leaf surface microbial communities from wheat plants in UC Gill Tract Community Farm, Albany, California, United States - DLSL W.R1 (v2)... | ecosystem: Host-associated > Plants > Phyllosphere >... | reverse complement strand
GCTTGCTCGCGATGGCATCAGCGCAGTCGTTCAGACAAACCGCGTTGCCTGAATCGCGAGCAAGCCCGCTCCCACAGTACTATTGATGTAGCGTTCGCATTACGCCGACATCACTTCGCGAATATCCGCCGCCAGTTCCCGTACCCGTGCTTCCTCGGTATCCCACGAGCACATGAAGCGTGCGCCGCCTTTGCCGATAAAGGTATAGAAACGCCAGCCCTTGGCGGTCAGCGCAGTCACGGCCGGTTCCGACAGTTGCAGGAACACGCCGTTGGCCTCCACCGGAAACATCAGCTCAACCCCCGGAATATCACTCACCAGCTGGCTCAGCAACTGCGCGCAGTGGTTGGCGTGGCGGGAGTGTTTGAGCCAGGCGTCGTTTTCCAGCAGGCCAACCCAAGGGGCCGACAAGAAACGCATTTTCGATGCCAGTTGCCCGGCCTGTTTGCAGCGATAGTCAAAGTCCACCGACAGGTCATGGTTGAAGAACAGAATCGCTTCGCCCACCGCCATGCCGTTTTTGGTCCCGCCAAAGCACAGCACATCCACACCGGCTTTCCAGCTCAGTTCTGCCGGGGTGCAGCCGAGGAAGGCGCAGGCGTTGGAGAAGCGCGCACCGTCCATATGCAACAGCAGGCCCAGCTCCTTGCAGGTGGCGCTGATGGCGCGGATTTCTTCCGGGCGGTACACGCTGCCGACTTCAGTGGCCTGGGTGATGGTGACCACACGCGGTTTGGGGTAGTGGATATCCTTGCGCTTGAGGGCGATTTCGCGGATCGACTCGGGGGTGATCTTACCGTTTTCAGTACGCGCGATCAGTAGCTTGGAACCGTTGGAAAAGAACTCCGGGGCGCCGCATTCGTCGGTTTCGACGTGGGCGGTCTCGGAGCAGATCACGCTGTGGAAACTCTGGCACAACGACGATAGCGCCAGGGAGTTGGCCGCGGTGCCGTTAAAGGCGAAATACACCTCGCAGTCTGTTTCGAACAGTTTTCGAAAGTCATTGGAGGCGCGCAGGGTCCACTCATCGTCGCCGTATGAGCGTTGGTGGCCGTGGTTGGCTTTCTCCATGGCAGACCAGACTTCGGGGCAGATACCGGAGTAGTTGTCGCTGGCGAATTGTTGGCTCTTGTCAGTCATTTTCCGGTTCCTTGGTCGAATGTTGTGGTGCACTTTATCCAAGATTTTGGCGGGTGCACAGGCACGACTTGAAGTGCGGAAACTCCCTACATGAAAACACCCCGTACTCTTGTAGGAGCTGGCTTGTTCGCGATTGCAGCACCTCGTTCTTTAAGATGTACCGAGCTGTTTGAATCGCGAGCAAGCCCGCTCCCACAGGTTATGTATTTCTTCATGTCGTAAACGCACCATTGCGTGGCGTCCATAGGCATTTGGTCCGCCTGCGCCAGCTCTACCATCAGGCTCAAAGGGCATCAGCCCCACCGAGACCAAAAGGCGCGCTGGCGCTGGGAGACACGCAATGTTCAGCAAGCAGGATCAGATCCAGGGTTACGACGATGCCTTGTTAGCGGCCATGAATGCCGAAGATCAGCGCCAGGAAGATCATATCGAGCTGATCGCCTCCGAAAACTACACCAGCCAGCGCGTAATGGAAGCTCAAGGCAGCGGTCTGACCAACAAGTACGCCGAAGGCTACCCGGGCAAGCGCTACTACGGTGGCTGCGAACATGTGGACAAGGTCGAGCAACTGGCCATCGACCGCGCCAAACAACTGTTCGGTGCCGATTACGCCAACGTGCAACCGCATTCGGGCAGCCAGGCCAACGCGGCGGTGTACCTGGCCCTGCTCAATGCCGGTGACACCGTGCTGGGCATGAGCCTGGCCCACGGCGGGCACTTGACCCACGGCGCCAGCGTCAGCTTCTCCGGCAAACTCTATAACGCTGTGCAGTACGGTATCGATACCGCTACTGGCCTGATCGACTACGACGAAGTGGAGCGTCTGGCGGTTGAACATCAGCCAAAGATGATCATTGCCGGGTTCTCGGCTTACTCCAAATTCCTTGATTTCCCGCGCTTTCGTCAGATTGCAGACAAGGTCGGCGCTTATCTGTTTGTGGACATGGCCCACGTGGCCGGTCTGGTTGCAGCGGGGCTGTACCCGAACCCGCTGCCCTACGCTGACGTAGTCACCACCACGACCCACAAAACCCTGCGCGGCCCCCGTGGCGGGCTGATTCTGGCCAAGACCAACGAAGCGCTGGAGAAAAAATTCAATTCGGCGGTGTTCCCCGGTGGGCAGGGCGGTCCGCTGATGCATGTGATTGCGGCCAAGGCGGTGTGCTTTAAAGAAGCGCTGGAGCCAGGCTTCAAAACCTATCAGAAGCAGGTTATCGACAACGCCCAGGCCATGGCCGAAGTGTTTATCAAGCGCGGTTTCGACGTGGTCTCCGGGGGCACCGACAACCACCTGTTCCTGCTCAGCCTGATCCGTCAGGGCCTGACCGGCAAAGACGCCGACGCCGCCCTGGGCCGTGCCCATATCACGGTCAACAAGAATGCCGTGCCTAACGACCCGCAATCGCCGTTCGTGACCTCAGGCCTGCGTATCGGCACCCCGGCGGTGACCACCCGCGGTTTCAAGGTGGCGCAGTGCACGGAACTGGCAGGCTGGATCTGCGACATCCTCGATCACCTCGGCGATGCCGATATCGAGGCCGATGTGGCACGCCAGGTGACCTCGCTGTGCAAAGACTTCCCGGTTTATCGCTGAGCGCGTTTTTGGAGTAAATCCTATGCAACGGTATTCAGGCTTCGGCCTCTTCAAGCACTCCCTCAGCCATCACGAAAACTGGCAGAAGATGTGGCGCACGCCAACCCCGAAAAAGGTCTATGACGTGGTTATCGTCGGCGGTGGCGGCCACGGGCTGGCAACCGCCTACTACCTGGCCAAGGAACACGGCATCACCAATGTGGCGGTGGTCGAGAAAGGCTGGCTGGGCGGCGGCAACACGGCGCGCAACACCACCATCGTGCGTTCCAATTACCTGTGGGACGAGTCAGCGCACCTGTACGAACACGCGATGAAGTTGTGGGAAGGCCTGTCCCAGGACCTTAACTACAACGTCATGTTCTCCCAGCGCGGGGTCTATAACCTGTGCCACACCCTGCAGGACATGCGCGACTCGGAACGCCGGGTCAGTGCCAACCGCCTCAATGGCGTGGACGGTGAACTGCTCAACGGCAAACAGGTGGCGGACGAGATTCCGTACCTCGATTGCTCAAAAAACACCCGCTACCCGATTATCGGTGCCACGGTACAACGCCGTGGCGGCGTGGCCCGCCACGATGCCGTGGCCTGGGGCTTTGCCCGCGCCGCGGATGCACTGGGCGTTGACCTGATCCAGCAGACCGAAGTGCTGGGCTTTCGTAAGGAAAACGGCGTGTGTATCGGTGTTGAAACCAGCAAAGGCTTTATCGGCGCCAAGCGCGTGGGTGTGGTCACGGCGGGAAACTCGGGGCATATGGCCCGCCAGGCAGGCTTTCGCCTGCCGATCGAATCCCACCCGCTGCAGGCGCTGGTGTCGGAGCCGATCAAGCCGATTATCGACAGCGTGATCATGTCCAACGCCGTTCACGGCTATATCAGCCAGTCCGACAAGGGCGACCTGGTGATCGGTGCCGGTATCGACGGCTGGGTCGGCTATGGCCAGCGCGGTTCGTACCCGGTGATCGAGCACACCATCCAGGCGATCGTGGAAATGTTCCCGGTACTGTCCCGCGTGCGCATGAACCGCCAGTGGGGCGGCATCGTCGACACCACCCCGGATGCCTGCCCGATCATCTCCAAAACTCCGGTGCCGAACCTGTTTTTCAACTGCGGTTGGGGCACGGGCGGCTTCAAGGCTACGCCGGGCTCGGGCAACGTTTTTGCCGCCAGCTTGGCCAAAGGCGAGATGCATCCCCTGGCTGCACCCTTTTCCATCGACCGGTTCCACACCGGTGCCCTGATCGACGAACACGGCGCTGCCGCGGTTGCTCACTAACAGGAGAAATAACCATGTTGCATATCTTCTGTCCCCATTGCGGCGAACTGCGCTCCGAAGAGGAATTCCATGCCAGCGGCCAGGCGCATATCCCGCGCCCGCTGGACCCCGGCGCCTGCACCGATGCCGAGTGGGGCGACTACATGTTCTTTCGCGATAACCCGCGCGGCCTGCACCACGAACTGTGGAACCACGTCGCCGGTTGCCGGCAGTTTTTCAACGCCACGCGCAACACCGTGACCTACGAAATTCTTGAAACCTATCTGATCGGCAGCAAGCCGCAGTTCACTGAAGAGGCGGCGCCACAGACCACCACGGCCACTCGCGAGCAGGGAGAAAAGGTATGAGCCAGACCCATCGCTTGCCTAATGGCGGTCGTGTTGACCGCAGCAAGGTGCTGACCTTTACCTTCAACGGCCAACAGTACAAAGGCTACGAAGGCGATACCCTGGCCGCAGCCTTGCTGGCCAACGGCGTCGACGTGATCGGTCGCAGCTTCAAATATTCGCGGCCCCGTGGCATTTACGCCGCCGGTGCCGAAGAGCCCAACGCGGTACTGCAGATTGGCGCCACCGAAGCCACCCAGATTCCCAACGTACGCGCCACGCAACAGGCGCTGTATCAGGGCCTGGTGGCCACCAGCACCAACGGCTGGCCCAACGTCAACAACGATGTGATGGGCATTCTCGGCAAGGTCGGCGGCAAGCTGATGCCGCCGGGCTTCTATTACAAGACGTTTATGTACCCGCAGTCGTTCTGGATGACTTACGAGAAGTACATCCGCAAGGCCGCAGGCCTGGGCCGTTCGCCGACCCAGAACGATCCCGATACCTACGACTACATGAACCACCACTGCGACGTGCTGATTGTCGGCGCTGGCCCTGCAGGGTTGGCGGCAGCCTTGGCCGCAGCGCGCAGCGGCGCGCGGGTGATCGTGGCCGATGAACAGGAAGAATTCGGCGGCAGCCTGCTCGACAGCCGCGAAAGCCTGGACGGCAAACCGGCGATGGAATGGGTGGGCAAGGTCATTGCCGAACTCAAGGCACTGCCGGACGTGATCCTGCTGCCACGGGCGACCGTCAATGGTTATCACGACCACAACTTCCTGACTATTCACGAGCGCCTCACCGATCATCTGGGTGATCGCGCGCCGATCGGCCAGGTACGTCAGCGCATCCACCGGGTTCGGGCCAAGCGCGTGGTACTGGCGACCGGCGCCTGCGAGCGGCCATTGGTGTACGGTAACAACGACGTACCGGGCAATATGCTGGCGGGCGCAGTGTCCACTTACGTGCGCCGCTATGGCGTGGCACCGGGCAAAAAACTGGTGCTGAGCACCAACAACGACCATGCCTACCGCGTAGCGCTGGACTGGCTCGATGCCGGTCAGCAGGTGGTGGCTGTCGCCGATGCGCGCAGCAACCCGCGTGGCGCACTGGTAGAAGCAGCGCGGGCCAAAGGTATCCGCATCTTGACTGGTAGCGCGGTGATCGAAACCCGTGGCAGCAAGCATGTGACCGGCGCCCGGGTGGCGGCGATTGATCTTAAATCCCTCAGTGTCGCCAGCCCCGGCGAATGGCTGGACTGCGATCTGGTGGCCACTTCGGGCGGCTACAGCCCGGTGGTTCACCTGGCCTCGCACCTGGGTGGCAAGCCGACCTGGCGCGAAGACATCCTCGGTTTTGTCCCTGGCGAAGCGCCGCAGAAGCGTGTGTGCGTGGGCGGCATCAATGGTGTTTACGGGCTGGGCGACAGCCTCGCTGATGGTTTTGAAGGTGGTGTGCGTGCGGCCAGCGAAGCCGGCTTCAAGGCGGTGGAAGGCGTGTTGCCCAAAGCCCTGAATCAGCTTCAGGAAGCAACACTGGCGCTGTTCCATGTGCCCCACGAAAAGGGCACGGCGCGGGCGCCCAAGCAATTTGTCGACCTGCAAAACGACGTCACTGCCGCCGCCATCGAACTGGCCACCCGCGAAGGTTTCGAGTCGGTCGAGCACGTTAAACGCTACACGGCGCTGGGTTTTGGTACCGATCAGGGCAAGCTGGGTAACGTCAACGGGCTGGCCATTGCCGCACGCTCGCTGAACGTGACCATCCCGCAGATGGGCACCACCATGTTCCGCCCCAACTACACGCCGGTGACTTTTGGCGCGGTAGCGGGTCGCCATTGCGGGCATATCTTCGAGCCGGTGCGCTACACCGCGCTGCAAGCCTGGCACGTCAAGCAGGGTGCCGAGTTTGAAGACGTGGGCCAATGGAAACGCCCGTGGTATTTCCCGCGTAACGGCGAGGATCTGCACGCAGCGGTCAAGCGCGAGTGCCAGGCGGTACGTGACAGCGTCGGCATTCTTGATGCTTCCACACTGGGCAAGATCGACATTCAAGGCCCGGATGCGCGTGAATTCCTCAACCGTATCTACACCAACGCCTGGACCAAGCTCGACGTGGGCAAGGCCCGCTACGGCTTGATGTGCAAAGAAGACGGCATGGTCTTTGATGACGGTGTAACCGCCTGTCTGGCCGACAATCACTTTGTGATGACCACCACCACCGGTGGCGCAGCACGGGTACTGCAATGGCTGGAAATCTACCAGCAGACTGAATGGCCCGAGCTCAAGGTGTACTTCACTTCGGTGACCGACCACTACGCCACCCTGACCCTGTCCGGGCCCAACAGCCGCAAGCTGTTGAGTGAAGTGACCGATATCGACCTGGACCGCGAGGCCTTCCCGTTCATGACCTGGAAGGAGGGGCTGGTGGGCGGTGTACCGGCACGGGTGTTCCGTATCTCGTTTACCGGCGAGCTGTCGTACGAGGTCAATATCCAGGCTGACTACGCCATGGGTGTACTGGAGAAAATCGCCGAGGCGGGCAAGCAATACAACCTCACCCCCTATGGCACCGAGACCATGCACGTGCTGCGGGCCGAGAAGGGTTTCATCATCGTCGGCCAGGACACTGACGGCTCCATGACCCCGGATGACTTGAACATGGGTTGGTGCGTAGGCCGTACCAAACCGTTCTCGTGGCTCGGCTGGCGCGGCATGAACCGCGAAGATTGTGTACGTGACCAGCGCAAACAGCTGGTGGGCCTCAAGCCGGTTAACTCGACCCAATGGCTGCCCGAGGGTGCGCAACTGGTGTTCGATCCGAAGCAGGCGATCCCGATGACCATGGTTGGCCACGTGACTTCCAGCTATGCCCACAACTCCCTGGGTTATTCGTTTGCCATGGGTGTGGTCAAAGGTGGTTTGAAGCGTATCGGTGAGCGGGTGTTCTCGCCCCAGGCCGACGGTAGCGTGATCGAGGCTGAAATCGTGTCTTCGGTGTTCTTCGATCCGAAAGGCGATCGGCAAAATATTTGACTGAAGCCCATTGCCAGCAAACCTGTGGGAGCGGGCTTGCTCGCGATGACCGCAGACCAGACAACACAGAATTGAGCGGGTGACACCATGACCACAGCCAACGTATATCAACAACGCCCGGACTCGAGCGCCAAAGCCGAGTCATCGCTGCACCACGCCAACCTTGCCGGGCTGATCGGCAAGGGCCGCAAGAACCCCGGTGTGAGCGTGCGCGAGAAAAAACTGCTGGGCCATCTGACCCTGCGCGGCGACGGCAAAGACCCGGCTTTTGCCGAAGGCGTGCACAAGGCCCTGGGCCTGGAGCTGCCGGTGGCCCTGAGCCTGGTGGCCAAAGACGAAACATCGTTGCAATGGATGGGCCCGGATGAATGGCTGCTGATCGTGCCCGGTGGCCAGGAGTTCGCGGTGGAACAGGCACTGCGCGCTGCACTGGCCGGGCTGCATATCTCGGTGGTCAATGTCAGCGGCGGGCAACAGCTGCTGGAACTGAGCGGGCCGAAAGTGCGGGAAGTGCTGATGAAGTCCACCAGCTACGACGTGCACCCGGATAACTTCCCGGTGGGCAAGGCAGTAGGTACGGTATTTTCCAAGTCGCAACTGGTGATTCGCCATACGGCTGAGGACACCTGGGAACTGCTGATCCGCCGCAGTTTTTCGGATTATTGGTGGCTATGGTTGCAGGATGCGGCAGCGGAGTATGGTTTGAGTGTCGAGGCTTAAATACCCCGCGATCCCTGTGGGAGCGGGCTTGCTCGCGATAGGATCGCTGCGGTGTGCATGATGCACCAGGTTGCCTGAATCGCGAGCAGACCCGCTCCCACCAGGGGAGTGGGCGTTCAATAACAATCAAGGAGCACCCCCATGAGCCGCGCCCCCGATACCTGGATTCTCACCGCCGATTGTCCCAGCCTGCTGGGCACGGTGGACGCGGTGACGCGTTATCTGTTCGAACACAGCTGTTACGTCACCGAGCACCATTCCTTCGATGACCAGCGTTCGGCGCGGTTCTTTATTCGGGTGGAGTTCCGTCAGCCTGACGGTTTCGACGAGCATGCCTTTCGCGAAGGCCTGCTCGAGCGCGGTCAGGCGTTCGGCATGACCTTCGAACTGACGCCGCCTCATCATCGTCCCAAAGTGCTGATCATGGTGTCCAAGGCCGACCATTGCCTCAACGACTTGCTCTATCGCCAGCGCATCGGCCAGTTGTCGATGGACGTGGTAGCCGTGGTGTCCAATCACCCCGATCTTGAACCCTTGGCCAGCTGGCACGGTATCCCGTATCACCACTTTGCCCTCGACCCGCTCAATAAACCGGCGCAAGAGGCCAAGGTCTGGCAAGTGATCGAAGACACCGGTGCCGAGCTGGTGATCCTCGCCCGCTATATGCAAGTGCTGTCCCCCGAGCTGTGCCGCAAGCTCGATGGCAAGGCGATCAATATTCACCACTCCCTGCTGCCCGGCTTCAAGGGCGCCAAGCCCTATCACCAGGCCTACGAAAAGGGCGTCAAGCTGGTAGGCGCCACCGCCCATTACATCAATAACGACCTGGACGAAGGCCCGATCATTGCCCAGGGCGTCGAGGTGGTGGACCACAGTCACTACCCGGAAGATCTGATCGCCAAGGGCCGCGATATCGAAGCACAGACCCTGGCGCGCGGTGTCGGCTACCACATTGAGCGGCGCGTTTTCCTAAATGGAGGTCGTACTGTGGTGCTGTGAGGGCGCGGCACGTTCTAAGCTGCAGGCAGCAAGTAATTCCCTCCAATAACAATTAGGGCAAATACGATGGCTGACAATCGCGGTGTGGTGTACCTGGGCAATGGCCAGGTTGAAGTGCAAAGCATTCCTTTCCCGAAAATGCAGAACCCGCAGGGCAAGCCCATCCACCACGGTGTGATCCTGCGGGTGGTGTCGACCAATATCTGTGGTTCCGACCAGCATATGGTGCGTGGCCGTACCACGGCGCAGACCGGGCTGGTGCTGGGCCATGAGATTACCGGCGAAGTGATCGAAGCTGGTCGTGATGTGGAACATCTGAAAGTCGGCGACCTGGTGTCGGTGCCGTTCAACGTGGCGTGCGGGCGTTGCCGCAGTTGCAAGGAACAGAACACCGGTGTGTGCCTGACCGTCAACCCGGCCCGTCCCGGCGGCGCATATGGTTACGTGGACATGGGCGACTGGGTTGGCGGTCAGGCTGAATATGTATTGGTGCCTTATGCCGATTTCAACCTGCTCAAGCTGCCATTTCGCGATGCGGCGATGGAAAAGATTCGCGACCTGACATGCCTCTCCGACATTCTGCCCACCGGCTACCACGGTGCAGTCACCGCAGGGGTTGGCCCCGGCAGCACGGTGTATATCGCCGGTGCTGGTCCGGTGGGCCTGGCAGCAGCGGCTTCGGCGCGTTTGCTGGGGGCGGCGGTGGTGATTGTCGGTGACGTCAATCCGATTCGCCTGGCCCATGCCAAGGCCCAGGGTTTTGAAATTGCCGACCTGTCCAAAGACACGCCATTGCATGAGCAAATTGCCGATCTGCTGGGCGAGCCGGAAGTGGATTGCGCGGTGGACGCAGTGGGCTTTGAAGCTCGTGGTCATGGCCATGACGGGGTCAAGCACGAAGCACCTGCCACGGTACTTAACTCGCTGATGGGCGTGGTGCGGGTGGCGGGCAAGATCGGTATTCCGGGGCTGTATGTGACCGAAGATCCGGGTGCGGTGGATGCCGCTGCAAAAATGGGCAGCCTGAGCATCCGCTTTGGTCTGGGCTGGGCCAAGTCCCACAGCTTCCACACCGGGCAAACGCCGGTGATGAAATACAACCGCCAACTGATGCAGGCGATCATGTGGGACCGAATCAAGATTGCCGACATAGTGGGCGTCGAAGTGATCGGCCTGGACGAAGCGCCACGGGGCTATGGCGAGTTCGATGCGGGTGTGCCGAAGAAGTTTGTGATCGATCCGCACCGGATGTTCAGCAAGGCTTAACCTCAACTTCTGTGCCATCTGTGGGAGCGGGCTTGCTCGCGATTGCAGCACCTCGGTCTTTCAGATGCACCGAGTTGTTGTATCGCGAGCAAGCCCGCTCTCACACATTTTATAGTGCTGCCAACGGCCCCTGATACAGAACGGGCCCGGTCGGTTGCCCGGTCGGCGAACCGCCCTGGGGTTCAAGGCTCACGGCCAGCACCACGGGTACCTTGATCAATTGCTGCTGTCTCTGGCTCAGCACGATCCGCCCACCGCCATCGCGCGGAACAAGCCCCAGGGACACCGGTTTACCCTCTACCGGAATCGCCCACAATTCCAGGCTGCGCCCTGCATCCAGCGCCGCCAGCTTCAGCGGTTGAACCTTCAGATAATCGGCGTGTGCCTCGATCCGCAGGCCAGGCTGTGCAGTGCCGCTGAGCAGGGTGGCTTTGTATTGCACGCTGTCGTGGTTGTAGAGCAGGCCAGCCGTCACGGCGATCAGTAATGAGCAGGCAACGGCGCTTAATCGCAGCCAGGTCCAGAACGACCGCCTCGCCGGGACATGCAGCTTTTGCGGCTCGATACGCGCGACGATGGCGTGCCACACGTGATCGGCTACAGGTTGTTCGATCAAGGGCTCGGTGAGTAGGGTGAGGTGGGCTTGCCAGCTGGCCAATTCAGTACGCAGCGCGGCATCGTCTTGCAGCAAGTGTTCAAAGCGTCTGCGGGCCGTGGGCGGCATCAGGCCGATGGCGTAATCGGCGGCCAGCGCACGGCGCAGTTCGGGAGTTTGATAGTTCATGATTCGAGGCACCTGCGCAGTCGCTCCATGCCCCGGCGAATCCAGGACTTGACCGAGCCCAGCGGCGCAGCCAATTGCTGCGCCAGTTCGCTGGCGCTCAGCCCGTGAAAGTAGGCGCTGGTGATGCTCTGGCGCTGCATGCCTTCGAGCCGCTCAAGGCACTGGTTGAGGGCCCTGGCCTCACGCGCGCTGTGCAGTTGCTCATGGGCTCCAGGGCTGTCATCGGCCACGGCGTCTTGCTGCAGGTCGCTTAATGGCAGCTCGCGGTGTTTGCGCAACTGGTCGATGGCCTGGTTACGGGTGATGGTGATCATCCAGGTTAGCGGTGCGGACAAATGGGCGTCGTAACGCGAGGCGTTGTGCCAGATGCGCACAAAACTTTCCTGCACCACTTCTTCTGCCAGATCGCTGCGACCCATACAGCGCAGTGCCACGCTGTACAAACGTGGGGCGACGCTGCGGTAGAGGGTTTCAAAGGCTCGCCGATTACCCAATGAACATTGGGCCAACAGCTTTTCAAGATAATCGGTATTGGCAGTTAAAATAGCTGTTCTCCCCTCAAAAAAAGCCAGGACTTCAGAGCAGTTGTCGGTTGAGGGTAGTCCAGGGTGTGGGGTTGTTCCAATCATGTGCGTCACCTCGCTGCTCTGTATACGCAGGCAAGGACCCAGCGGATGCAGCTGTTTTCAATTAAGATTGCAGGCCGTTTGATCCGATAGTGGCATTTGGGAACATCTGCCTGGATTCTGGGTCATACACATGGTTTTACCGCTCCTGCGCGGGCGGTTTTTTGGTTCTAGAGGTTGAAGCGATGAAGAAGTTGAGCGGCGTGGCACTGGCAACATTGATGACTGTGGCAGCGAGCCCGGTGTTTGCAGGTTTTAGCCTGAGCGACGTGGCCAACGTGGCCGCTCAGGTGCAAGGTGCTAACGGTAATGGCGCCACCACTGACAAGTCGGCCCAGGCCGTGCAGATGCTGACCAAGGTCAACGAGCTGGGTGTAAAGCCTGAGCAGGCGGCTGGCGGTATCGGCGCGATGCTGAGCCTGGCGAAAAACCAGCTGACCTCCAGCGACTACTCCCAGCTGGCCGAGCAAGTGCCGGGGGTAAACAAGCTGGCAGGTGCCGGTGCCCTGGGTCAGTTGAGCCAGTTGGGCGGCCTGCTGGGCAAGTCCTCGGGTGTATCCGAGACTGCAACCAGCGCGGTCAGCAACGTGGCTAACACTGACCAGTTGAACGCCGCATTCTCGGCGCTGGGCATGCAGGATGGCATGGTTGCCAAGTTTGCTCCGGTACTGCTGGACTACTTCAAGGGCCAGAACGTCAGCACTTCGCTGCTGAGCAAACTGGGCAGCGCCTGGGGCGTTTAAAGGCTAGCCGCGCTCGGCACGCAAGGTGCTGATGCGCTGGTCTTTCAAGGTCCAGAGCTGGTTGACCCAGCTCTGGACCTGTTCACGAAACACCGGGTCGTTTTCGTAATCGCCCTGCCACAATGCCGGATCCAGCTCCCGGGTCTGTATATCGACAATCACCTTGGGCACCTGCCCGCTGATCAACTGCCAAAAGCCCGGAATTCTTGCCTGTGGGTACACCACGGTGACGTCGAGCACGGCATCCAGCTGTTCGCCCATCGCCGCCAGCACAAAAGCCACGCCGCCTGCCTTGGGCTTGAGCAGCCAGGTATAGGGTGAATGTTGTTGAGCGTGTTTGGCCGGGGTAAAGCGCGTGCCTTCCAGGTAATTGACGATCGTCACCGGCTGGCGCTTGAACAGCTCGCAAGCGGCCCGGGTGATTTTCAGGTCTTCGCCCTTGAGTTGCGGGTGTTTGGCCAGAAAGGCCTTGGAATAACGCTTCATGAAGGGATAGTCGAGCGCCCACCAGGCCAGGCCCAGAAAGGGTACCCAGATCAGTTCTTTTTTCAGGAAGAATTTGAAGAATGGCGTGCGCCGGTTCAGACCCTGCATCAATGCGGGGATATCTACCCAGGACTGGTGATTGCTGATCACCAGATACGAGGTATCGCGGCTCAGGCCTTCGGCGCCGCGAATGTCCCATTGGGTGGGCAGGCACAGGGCAAAAATGCGTTTGTCGATCTCGGACCAGGTTTCGGCAATCCACATCACCGCCCGCGAGTTGTAATCGCGCAGGCGCCCCGATGATGCCAGCTTGAACAGGGCAAACAGCATCAACGGCCCGAACAGGATCAGGGTGTTGCATAGCAGTAACAGGGTGACGAAACAGCCGGTGAGCAGGCGGCGCATAAGCAACTCTTGAACGTTTAAGGACAGGCCATGATAAGCAGACTGGCGTAGAACGCCAAATCCATGGACCTTGTGGGAGCGAGCCTGCTCGCGATAGCCTCACTCCCACAAACGCAATGTGAACCTACTGTGGATAATCGGTCTAACGCTTACTTTCTAAAAGGAAATGCCTGCATGAAGTCTGTTCTCGCGTTGCTGTCTGTATTGGCGCTGCCGGTGATGGCCGCCGAGCCGACCCTTTACGGGCGTTACGAGTACATCAAGTTGCCGGAAATCGGCGAAACATTGAAAGCCAAGATGGACACCGGTGCCTTGACCGCGTCGCTGTCGGCTAAAAATATCCAGACCTTTACCCGCGATGGTGAAGAGTGGGTGCGTTTCCAGCTGGCGACCGAAGGCGCGAGCAACAAGGTGTATGAACACAAAGTGGCGCGCATCAGCAAAATCAAAAGCCGTGCCGATGAAGATGAAGACCGCGACACCCCCGAAAGCGCCAAGCGCCCGGTGGTCGATCTGGAAATGTGCCTGGGGAATGTCAAACGCACTGTGGAGGTCAACTTGACCGACCGCAGCAGTTTTAACTATCCGCTGCTGATCGGCGCCAAGGCATTGCGCGAGTTTGGCGCGGCGGTGAACCCGGCGCGGCGTTATACGGCGGACAAGCCGGATTGCTGAGTTGGGCTCAGGCCCACCCTAACCCACTCCCGGAGGGAGAAGGTCAGGGTGAGGGCAGCGGTTTAACTCAACGCTTGCATAGCCCGCGGACACTGACCCACACTGGAATCCCCAAGCCAATCCAGCTCAACACATCCCAGGCGCCGTCCCCCAACAGCGCACTGAACAACCCCGTTACGCTGACCAGCCCGATTGCCAGCGGAATGGAAAACACTTTCCAGAAGCTCGACTGACGCGGCCTCATCGTGCGCTCTCCTTGGCCGCGCGACGGCGTACCCACCACAGGTACAAGCCGCTGCCGAGCACTGCGATGGTCAGCACATCAAGTGCCGCCCAGAGGATTTTCATCGGCATACCGCCGTAGTCACCGAAGTGCAGCGGCTGGGACATGCCCATGGCGTCCATGTACCACGGCCGCCCGGCCACAGCGGTGACATCCAGGGTGCTGGCGTCGATCAATACCGGGGTCAGCAGATGCGATGTGAGGTGCGTGCTGCCTTTCATAAAGACTGCGTAATGGTGCTCGCTGGAGAACCGGGTGCCGGGGAAGGCGATAAAGTCCGGGCGCATGTCCGGGGCAGCCTTGGCGGCGATGTCCAGCAACTGACTGGCCGGGGCCAGATGGGTCAGCGGCGGTGCATCGCGATAGGGTTCGATCATGGCGCTGAGGCTGTCATTGCGCCAGGCAGCGATAATCAGGTCGGCACAGGCGCTGATAACTCCGGTCACTCCCACCACCAGCGCCCAGGTCAGGGTCACGGCGCCAAGCAGGTTATGCAGGTCGAGCCAGCGCAAGCGCGCGGACTTGTCGGTGCGCACCGTGGCGAATTCATGACGGCGCATAAAGGGCAGGTACAGTACCGTGCCGGAAATGATCGCCAGCACAAACAGCAGTCCCATAAAAGCCAGCAGCAACTTGCCGGGCAGCCCGGCGAACATGTCCACATGCAGGCGCAGCATGACCATCATGATTCCGCCATTGGCTGACGGCATTTCTATCGCCTCACCGGTGCGGGCATCGAGCATAAAGGTGTGGGACGAGTTCGGTTCGGTACCTGCGGTGGCCGCCATGATGGCGACAATCGCATTGGGCTCGTCTTCTTCCCAGCCGAAATACTGCATGACTTCGCCCGGGCGATGAGCCTCGGCGGCGCGTACCAGCTGTTGCAGGTCGAGGGTCGGGGTGTCGGCAGGCAGTTCCTTGACCTGCGGCGCATCGCCGAGCAGATGGTCGATTTCATGATGAAAAATCAACGGCAGGCCGGTCAGTGCCAGCATCAGCAGGAACGCGGTGCAAATCAGGCTGGTCCAGGTATGGATAAAGGACCAGCGGCGGATGGTTTTGCTTTTCATGACTTTCCCAAAATGCAAAAAACACCCTGTGGGAGCGGGCTTGCTCGCGATGCAGGCAACTCGGTGTATCTGAAAGAACCGAGGTGATGCTATCGCGAGCAAGCCCGCTCCCACAGGGGGAGGTGGTGCGCCAACGACCGTTTAAAACTCCAGCTGTGCCGAGAACTGCACGGTGCGCGGGTCGCCCAGGTAATGGCTGTTGAGCCAGTAGTCCTTGTTGGCTAAGTTGCTAACGTTCATGCGCAAGGTCAGATCGTTTTCCGAGACTTTCATGCGGTAGCGTGCGCCAGCATCGAAGGTGGTGAACGACGGCAGTTGGTAGTCGTTGCTGACATCGGTGTATTGCTTGCCGGTGTAGAACGCCCCGCCGGTCAGTGCCAGGCCGGGCAGGGCATTGATGTCGTATTCGGCGTAAACCTTGGCCAGTTGCTTGGCTACGTCAACGGGGGCATTGCCGTCGTTGGCCTTGTTGTCGGCGTCCTTGACCTTTGGATCAAGCAAGGTAAAACCGCCTACCACGGTCAGCTCGGGAGTGACTTTGCCCGTTACGCTGAACTCCAGGCCGTTGTTCACCTGTTTGCCACTCTCGGTATAAATCATCCCTTCGTTGAGGAAACCGTTGGGCTTTTCGATGTTGAACAATGCCAGCGTCAGCAGTGTTTCGCCCACCGTGGCTTTGGCGCCAATTTCGTATTGCTTGCTGACTTGCGGAGCGAAAATTTCCCCTGCGTTGACTGCGTTCCAGGGAGCCGTGCCACCTGCCTGTAGCCCTTCAATATAAGTGGCGTAGGTCGTCAACCAAGGTATTGGCTTGTAGATAAGCGAAACGCTGGGCGAGGTTTTGCTTTCGTCGTAACGGGTTTTCTTTTCGGGCGTGGAATAGATGAAGTCGTTGTTGTAGGCCTTGATCTGGGTGCGGGTCACACCGAGGATGCTCGACCATTGGTCGTTGAAGGTAATAACGTCGCCAATCAGGAAGTTGTTGTTTTGCGATGTACTCGCCAAACGCTGATTGCCGTGGCCAATTGAGTAGCTGGGCTTGCCGACCTGTTCGCTGGTGCCGAAAGGTAGTGGGCCGCCGCCGACGTCAACGTATTGCGGCGGTGAGCTGGGAATATGGTCTTCGTACATGCGAATGCGCGAGTCATTGCCCTGATAGCCCATAGTCATCTTGTGATCAATGGAGCCTGTGGCAAAGGCGGCATCAAGGAACAGGTATGCCGAATTTTCGACATGTTCAATGGGCGCAAAGGCATACAGTGGCTGGGTGTAAACCCCCGGGCTGGATACCGTAGGGCCAGTATAGGTGTTCTCTTCGGTGAACTTCTGGGTCGCCAAGGCGCCGCGCAGGGTGAAGGTGTCGTTCAAGCGCCACTTGGCCCGCACACCGCCCTTGTCGGTTTCGTTGTCCGAGAATGACCACTTCTGGCTATAGAGCTTGTCGTTATCGAGTTGCGAAGCGCGTGGGCGCAGCGCCTGATCATTGAAGTACCAGTAGCTGGTCAACCCGCGGATTTGAGTTTTCTTGTGCGATGTATCGAACTGGATTTGCAGGTCGTCGCTGACGTTCCAGTCCACTGCCAGGCTGATCAACTCGCGACGGCGTTTCTGCATGTCGATGGCGGTTTCGCCATCTTGGCTCAGCAGGTTCAGGCGATAGGCAAATTTGCCTTCATCGTCGATCTTGCCGCCAAAGTCGCCGTGCAGGTAGTAGTTGTCACCACCGGCATTGCCCAGAGTAACGCTGCGATAGTTTTCGTAGGTCGGACGTTTGAGCACATAGTTGGCCAAGCCGCCGGGCGTAGCGGGGCCATATAGAAAGCCGGTCAGGCCGGTGATGACTTCCAGTTGCTCGGTTTCTTCCAGATAGTTGCCCGCATCGGCCAGTGTGCTGAAGCGCAGGCCATCGTTGGCAATATTCAGGTTCCCCGCGCCGCTGAATCCACGAATGTTAACTGCGCTGGCATAACCTGCGCCGGTCGGAGAGAACATCTGGGTGAACGGGTTGCGTTTGAATACGTCATCCAGCGAGGTGGCTTGCATGTTTTTCAGCAAAGCCTGGGAGGTCACGCTCATGGAGTACGGCGTGTCTTGCAGTTTCATTCCGCCCAGGGCGCCGACATTATTCAAATTTTCGCTGACATAACCCGCCGCTTCCGAGCCTTCAGCAACAGCGGCGCCGTTGATATTGACGTCGCCCAGCGTCAGGGCGCCTTCCACAATTGGCAACAGGGTGTAAGAGCCGTTGCCACTGTTTTGTAGCTGCAACCCACTGCCCTGCAATGCCTCACGCAACGCCGTCGTGGCTTCGAACGTGCCTTGGACCGGTGCCGAGGTTTTGCCCGCCAGCAGCGACGAGTCGATAGCCAGGGTGATGCCGGCCTGGCTGGCGATCTGGTTCAGGGTGGCCGCCAAAGGTCCGGCAGGCAGGTTGTAGCTGCGCGCAGACGATGCCTGCTCGGCGGCAATCAGCGTGGTGCTGGCCAGCGGGGCGCTCAGGGCGATGGCGACAGCCAACAGGCTTGGACGCAAAAACGTGTCGAGGGTGCGGGACATTCGGCGGGTTCCTGAATGGAAATGTTTCTCAATGCCTATCTGCCGCACGAGATTGGAAAAGTGATAGGGCTAATTGAAAATAATTTCGATTCAGTTGTTTTTCGGCTTGGCGCTGACGGTGACCCACCATGGGGTTCGTTGTTCGATCTGCACCGGCAATGTCGGCAACAGGGCATTGAGCGCCAGTTCGACATTGTTCAGCGGGAAGCTGCCGGTTATGCGCAGGTCGGCCACTTCGGGGGCTACGCCCAGGTGGCCGCGCTGGTAGCGGTTGAGTTCGCCGACCATGTCGGCCAGGCGCACGTTGTCCAATACCAGCATGCCTCGTGTCCAGGCATCGGCTCCGGGGTTGACCGCGTACATCTGGCCCAGTCGGTCGCGGTGCATCAGCACTTGCTGGCCTGCGCTGTAGATGGTCTGTTCGACGCTATCTTGAGGCTGGGCCTGCACCCGTGATTGCAGCACGCTCAGGCGTGTTCCATCGTCTTCACGCTTGACCATGAAACGTGTGCCCAGTGCCAGCAGGCTGCCATCGCGGGTTTGCACGATAAACGGGCGAGGGTCGCCATGGCCGGTCTCGACCATGATCTCGCCTTCTTGCAGGATGATTCGCCGGGTTGTGTCATCAAAGCGCACATCGATGGCGCTGTGGGTATTGAGGTTGAGCAGGGTGCCGTCGGCCAGGCGCAACTGGCGTTGTTCGCCGGTGGCGGTGCGCTGGTCGGCCATCCAGTAATCAATGGGCAGGTAGCTTTTACCGGCGAACAGGGCCAGCCCGCAGACCAGCGCAATACTGGCCAGGCCGCTGCCAAGCTTGCGTGCCCGCTGTTGCACGCCATTACGGGCGTTGAGCAGGGCGTTGCGCGCAGGAATGCTGGTGTTACTGAAGCGCTGGTCGAGCATGCCCAGTTGCAACCAGGCGCGGGCGTGTTCTTCGCTGGCGCTGTACCATTTGGCAAACTCGGCCTGTTCCACGGCGCTGCCATTGCCGCAATCCAGGCACAGCTGCCAGGCGATGGCGGCGTCCAGCACCCGGGCCGAGACTGGCTTGGTGTTGGCCTGGCTCATGTCGGCTCGCCATACAGGGCGATATAGCATTGGCGGATGCCCTGGGCCAGGTACTGGCGTACGCGGGGGACTGACACGCCCAGGCGCTCGGCGATTTCGGCGTGGGGCAGGCCATCGAGGCGACTGTAGAGGAAGGCTGCGCGGGCCTTGCTCGACAGCTTGCCGAGCAGGCGGTCGATGGCCCTGAGGTCTTCGAGAATCAGGTGCTGGGCTTCGGGAGAGGGTTGCTCTGCCTCGGGGATCAGCATCAGTTCGTTGAGCCAGGCCTGTTCCAGCGCGGCGCGGCGAAAGTAGTCAAACAGCAGGCCCTTGGCGATGGCCGCCAGAAAGGCCCGGGGTTCGCGAGGTGTTTGCAGTTCGGTGCGGCCCAGCAGGCGCACGAAGGTGTCCTGGCTGAGGTCTTCAGCCCGCTGCGGGCAGGCCACGTTGCGCCGCAACCACGCCAGCAGCCAGCCGCGATGGTCGCGATAAAGCGCTCCAACCAGCTCACTGTGTGGGTTTTGGGCTGACGACAAAGACATCACCGAATTCTAGTTTTAACTAACGATAATTATTCGCGATTGTGTCAGAGGGAATGGTCCTACGCAATTGACGCTCATCGGAAGGTTTTTATCGCTGTTGTCTGAAGCCTTCACCCCAACCCTCTCCCTGCCCACTTTCTGTATTGGACTGAAGGCACTGCAGGGAGAGGGAGCAGATTTGTGGTGATGGTGAGTGGGTGTGCGCTCAGTGCTGTTAAAAGCTGTGCACCTGCTTGCGCCGCTGCCACTGGTTGAGCCGCTGTTGCAGGGCCAATGGGCTGTCGATGCCCTGAGCGCGGGCGCGGCTGAACAAAATAAGCGCCAGTTCGGCAGTGGCCAGGGCATCGGCGCTGGCGTTGTGGCGGTCTTCGACTTGCAGGTTGAAGTGGTTGATCCACTGATCAAGCCCGGCTTCGCGCAGGTTCACTTGCGGGCAAAACATCGGTGCCAGTGCCGCCACATCCATAAACACATGCTGCAAGCGGTAACCCAGGCTGTCTTTGAGGGCGCGGGTGAGCATGTGCCGGTCAAACGGTGCATGGAAAGCCAGCACCGGGCTGTCCCCCACAAAATCCATAAAGTCGAGCAGGGCATCTACCGGGTCGCTGCCCGCAGCAATGGCCGCTGGGCCCAGTTCATGCAGCAGTATGCTGGGGCTCAAGGGGTTGTCGGGACGCAGCAGGGTGCGTTCAAAGGCCTGGCTCAGGTCAATGGCACCGTCCTCAATCACCACCGCGCCAATCGACAGCACCTGGTCACGATTAAGGTTCAGGCCGCTGGTTTCCAGGTCGACCACTACCCAGCGCTGGCTGCGAATTGGCGTCTCGCTCAGCGTCGAGGCAGGCGGTAGTTGCAGCAGGCGCTGATGCTGCTCAAGGCTCAGTACTGGTTTTTTGCGTGGCAACAACCAGGACAACAGACTCATAGCTGATACCGCAGGGCCAGGCTGCTTTGCAGGCGCTGGGCCTGGCGCAGGGCTTCACGCAAGATGCGCCGGTCCAGCTGGTTGAGGCTGTCGGGGTCGACGCGGTTGGAATACGGCCGGTTTTCCCGGGTTTGCAGTTGGTGCTGCTGCATGCGGGTCTGCTGGATAAAGTGATAGGCCTCTTCATAGGCGGCGCCGTCCAGCGGCTCGATCACTTCAAGGCTGACCAGCTGGCGCAGGCGCTCCAGGGTGTTGTTGGCTTCGACGCCGTTGGCCAGCGCCAGCAAGCGCGCACCGTCAACAAAGGGGGTAAGGCCCTGGACCTTGAGGTCGAGGGTGGCCTTGTCACTGCCTTTACGCTCCAGCACAAATTCGCGAAAGCGCCCCACGGGTGGGCGATGGCGCAATGCGTTGTCGGCCATCATGCGCTGGAACAGGCGGTTGTCGGCCACTTGCGCGAGCATGCCGCGGCGCAGTTGTTCGCAGCCCAGCTCGTCGCCCCAGACCGCCCGCAGGTCGAAATAGATGGTGGAGGCCAGCAGGTTTTCCGGGGTGGCTTCGCGGATAAACGCCGCAAAACGCCGCGTCCACTCGGCACGGGACAGGCACAGGTCGGGGTTGCCGGCCATGATATTGCCCTTGCACAGGGTAAAGCCACAGGCCGCCAGATGCTGGTTGATCTGCTGGGCGATGGGCAACAAACGCTGGCGAATACTGACGGCCTCAGCCGCGTCTTTGGCTTCGAACAGAATGCCGTTGTCCTGGTCGGTGTGCAGGGTTTGCTCGCGGCGCCCTTCGCTGCCAAAACACAGCCAGGTAAATGGCACGCCGGGGTCGCCTTTGTCGGCCAGTACCAGCTCGATCACCCGGCATACGGTGTGGTCATTGAGCTGGGTGATGATATGGGTGATTTGCGTGGAGGAAGCACCGTGGGCCAGCATGCGTTCCACCAACTGGCCGATTTCACCGCGCAGGCTGATCAGGGCATCCAGCCTTGGCGCGTGGCGAATGGTGCGCGCAAGGTGAACCAGATCGACCCGTTGCAGGGAGAACAGGTCGCGCTCGGACACCACGCCGCACAGGCGCTGATCTTTAACCAGGCACACGTGGGCAATATGCCGCTCGGCCATGGCGATGGCGGCGTCGAACGCGCTGTGGTCGGGGCTCAGGTAAAACGGCGCGGGGGTCATGTGCAGTTCGATAGCCTGGTTGAAGTCCTCAAGGCCATCAGCCACTACCTGACGCAGGTCGCGCAGGGTGAAAATCCCCAGTGGCGCCTTGTGTTCGTTGACCACCACAATGCTGCCCACTTGCTGCTCATGCATCAGATGTACGGCTTCACGCAGGGCGGCGGCGGGTGCGCAGGTCACTGGGTGACGCATGGCCAGTTCACCCAGGCGGGTGTTGAGCGAATATTGAGTGCCAAGGGTTTCAGCGGCTTTCTGCTGCACCTGCTGGTTGACCTTGTCGAGCAGGCTGCTGACACCGCGCAGGGCAAAGTCGCGGAATTCGTCGGACAGGGCAAAGAGTTTGATAAACGCAGGCTTGTTCAGTTGCAGGCAGAAGGTGTCTTCGGCGGCGCGGTGTTCGGTGCGGGTGGCACGTTCGCCCAGCAATGCAGCAAGGGGGAAACACTCGCCAGCAGTGATCTCGAAGGTGGTCTGGGCCTCTTCGCGGCCTTCGTGGGTGCGCTCACCTACCACACGGCCCTGTTTGACGATATAGAAGTGTTCCACCGGCCCGTCAGTCGGTCGGATGATGCTCTCGCCCGGGGCATAGAAGCGCAGTTGGCACTGCTCCACCAGATACGCCAGGTGAGTGTTTTCCATTTGGTTAAAGGGCGGGAATCGCTGCAAAAACTGCATGGTGCCGTGAATGTTCTGCAACACCGCGGTTTTCCCTGCCTGGAGAAACGCATCCGATTTACTCATTACTGATACCGCGTTGTGGGTGGTGAACCGTTGTTGTTATGACCGGGCAGGGTGGCGCCCCGTGGTATTTTTCTATCCCTCATGCTCGGCGGTCTGCGCCCGGGTGCCCATTGGACGTAAGTCTAGGGGGCATCGCGCTATCACTGCTTTCTAGATTTCGTACAGGTTTTTTGTCTGTGTCTTGTGCTATTAGGCTTGGAAATACATGCATCTAAGCGCAAATTGACATGCGGTTAGGGATAACCGACTACGCTTATAGGATATTTCGCCTGCAAGGTTGCTTTCGAGAAGCCTATGACTGAATACGACATTTTGACCGACGCCGAACGTGAGGCCTTGCAAGAGGTCATGCAGACACCTGCTTCGGTTTCATCGTGCGTATTGATTGTCGAAGACGACCCTGTCGCGCAGGAGTTGTTGGCGGAGTTTCTGGAAATGAACGCCATTGAGTGTCTTAAGGCCGGCAATGAAGAGCAGGCGTTGGCGCTATTGGCCTCGGGCCAGCCGATCAACCTGATGGTCACCGACTTGCGCATGTTGCCCCACGATGGCTTGCACCTGATCCGCAAAGTACGCGAATCGGAGCGGTCGGCCTTGCCGATCATCATCATGTCGGGCGATGCCAATGTGCGTGATGCAATCGATGCGATGCACCTGCATGTGGTGGATTTTCTGCTTAAGCCGATTGATACCGACAAGCTGCTCAAACTGATCCGCGAGGAGTTGGGGCTTTGACACCGCTCCCACAGGGGTGGGATCGGCGCATAAAAAACCCCGGCACTTGGCCGGGGCTTTTTTATCGCTGAGGGTTACAGGCCGTTCTTGGCCTTGAACTCGCGACGACGACGGTGCAGTACAGGCTCGGTGTAGCCATTAGGCTGTTTGGTGCCTTCGATCACCAGTTCGACCGCAGCCTGGAAGGCGATGTTGCTGTCGAAGTCTGGCGCCAATGGACGGTAAAGTGCGTCATTGGCGTTCTGACGGTCAACCACTGGCGCCATGCGCTTGAGGCTTTCCATGACCTGAGTTTGGTTGACGATGCCGTGACGCAGCCAGTTGGCGATGTGCTGGCTCGAAATACGCAGCGTGGCACGGTCTTCCATCAGGCCGATATCGTTGATATCCGGCACCTTCGAACAACCCACGCCCTGGTCGATCCAGCGCACCACGTAGCCGAGGATGCCCTGGGAGTTGTTGTCCAGTTCGTTCTGGATCTGCTCCGGGGTCCACTGCGGGTTTACGGCCAGCGGGATGGTCAGGATGTCGTCCACCGAGGCCGGAGCGCGCTTGGCCAGTTCGGCCTGACGGGCGAACACGTCAACCTTGTGGTAGTGCAGTGCGTGCAGGGCAGCAGCGGTCGGCGAGGGCACCCAGGCGGTGTTGGCGCCGGCCAGTGGGTGGGCGATTTTCTGTTCGAGCATCGCGGCCATCAGGTCGGGCATGGCCCACATGCCTTTACCGATTTGCGCACGGCCTTGCAGGCCAGTGCTCAGGCCGACATCGACGTTGTTGTTTTCGTAGGCCGAAATCCACTTCTGGGCTTTCATGTCGGCCTTGCGTACTACGGGGCCAGCCTCCATGGAAGTGTGGATCTCGTCGCCGGTGCGGTCCAGGAAGCCGGTGTTGATAAACACCACACGCTCGCTGGCGGCCTTGATGCACGCCTTGAGGTTGACCGTAGTGCGGCGCTCTTCGTCCATGATCCCGACTTTGAGCGTGTTGCGTGGCAGCTTGAGCACGTCTTCGATGCGAGCGAACAGCTCGTTGGTGAACGCCGCTTCTTCAGCGCCGTGCATCTTCGGCTTTACGATGTAGACCGAGCCGGTGCGGCTGTTGCTGCGCGTGGCTTTGCCGTTGAGGCTGTGGATCGCTGCGAGGCTGGTCAGCAGGCCGTCGAGAATGCCTTCGGGCACTTCGTTGCCGTCTTTGTCGAGGATCGCGTCGATGGTCATCAGGTGGCCAACGTTACGCACGAACAACAGCGAACGGCCATGCAGGCTGACGGTGCCGCCGTTGGGCGCGGAGTACTCGCGGTCCGGGTTCATGGTGCGGGTGAAAGTTGCGCCGCCCTTGGACACCTGCTCGCTGAGGTCACCTTTCATCAGGCCCAGCCAGTTGCGGTAGATCACTACCTTGTCGTCAGCATCGACGGCAGCAACCGAGTCTTCACAGTCCATGATGGTGGTCAGGGCCGCTTCCATCAGCACGTCTTTGACGCCTGCGGCGTCGGTCTGGCCGACAGGGCTGGAGGCATCGATCTGGATTTCGAAGTGCAGGCCGTTGTGCTTGAGCAGCACGGCGGTCGGCGCTGCGGCAGAACCGTGGTAGCCGATCAGTTGCGCGGTGTTGCGCAGGCCGCTGCTGGCGCCGCCCTTGAGGGTGACTTGCAGGGCGCCGCCAACGATGGCGTAGCCGGTCGCGTCAACGTGGGTGCCGCTGGCCAGAGGTGCAGCTTCGTCGAGAAAGGCGCGGGCAAAGGCAATAACCTTGTCGCCACGTACCTTGTTGTAGCCCTTGCCCTTTTCGGCGCCGTCAGCTTCGCTGATGGCATCAGTGCCGTACAACGCGTCGTACAGCGAGCCCCAGCGGGCGTTCGAGGCGTTGAGGGCAAAGCGCGCATTCATTACCGGGACCACCAATTGCGGGCCGGCCATGCGGGCGATTTCGTCATCGACGTTTTGCGTCGTTGCCTGGAAATCCGCAGCTTCTGGCTGCAGATACCCGATATCCTGGAGGAAGGCTTTATAAGCCACGGCGTCATGCGCCTTGCCGGCCTGAGCCTGGTGCCAGGCGTCGATCCGCGCCTGCAAATCATCGCGTTTGGCGAGCAGTGCTTTGTTCTTGGGTGCCAGGTCATTGATGACCTTGTCGGCACCGGCCCAGAACTGGTCGGCGGTGAGGCCGGTACCGGGGATAGCTTCGTTGTTTACGAAGTCGAACAGGACTTTGGCGACCTGCAGGCCACCGACGTGAACGTGTTCAGTCATTGCTTGCCTCACTCATTTTTATTTAAAGCCTGGAGCGCTTCTCAAAACACCGCCTGAGCGGGTTTGTACGGGGATTGCAGACGCTTTGGCGAACCATGTTGCAAATTATGTAGTGGTCGCCGAGGCATACTACATGATCAATTGCAGATGTGAAAATCAGACTAATCACGTCGTTCTGCGACCGTTTTTAGGCTGTCGGTCATACAGAAGAACAGGATGTTCTCAAGAAATAGGCAGGTTGTTCCAGATAATTCTAAAAACAGTACACAATTTGTGATTTGAGAGGGCTTTTGTGGGGGCTGACTATACTCAATCGACCCCCTGATAAGAGAGTCCCCGTCATGAACCATCTTGTGATTACGGTGTTTGCCCAGGACAAAGCCGGGCAGGTCGAGCGTATTGCCCAGTGCATCGCCGAGCATGGCGGTAATTGGCTCGAGAGTCGAATGTCGCGGATGGCCGGGCAATTTGCCGGAATCCTGCGCGTGGGCGTGCCCGCCGAAGCCCACGACGAGCTGGTCGATGCGTTGCAGCGGTTGGGCAAGGAGGGGATTCGGGTATTGATTGCCGAAAGCGGCATCGAGCAGTCCTGCACCTGGAAGCCCATTGCAATGGAACTGGTGGGCAACGACCGCCCCGGCATTGTGCGTGACATTACCCGGGTGCTGACGGAGCAGGGGGTGAGCCTGGAGCGGCTGGTGACGGACGTGCGGCCCGCGCCGATGAGCAACGAGCCGCTGTTTCATGCCGAGGCGATTCTGGCAGTACCCCTGACCCTGTCGCTGGATGTGCTGCAAAAACGCCTGGAAACCCTGGCCGATGAACTGCTGGTGGACCTCAAGTTCAGTACCGAGGAGTAACCCTCAACCGCGCCTGGCGCAGGCTGAACCAGGCATCGAGGCTGTACACCACCAGCCCGGCCCAGATAAACACAAAGGCCAGCAGGGTACTTTCGGACAGGTGCTCGCCATAGACCGTTACCGCCAGGATCAACACCAGCGTCGGCGCGATGTACTGCATAAAGCCCAGGGTGGTGTAGGGCAGATGCCGTGCGGCGGCGTTGAAGCTCACCAGCGGTATCAGCGTGGCCGGGCCGGCAAATACCAGCAGCCAGGCCTCTGAGGTGCTCCAGAAGTCAGCATGGGCACTGTTGGCCTCGGGGTGCAGCAACAGCCAGCCAATGGCCACCGGCACCAGAATCCAGGTTTCGACCACCAGCCCCGGCAATGCCTTGACCGGCGCCTGTTTGCGGATCAGCCCGTAAAAGCCGAAGCTCAGCGCCAATACCAGCGACACCCATGGCAGGCTCCCCACATGCCACACCTGTTGCGCCACCCCGGCAGCGGCCAGGCCGACGGCAAGCCATTGCAGGCGGCGCAGGCGTTCGCCCAGCAACAGCATGCCCAGCAGTACATTGACCAGCGGGTTGATGTAGTACCCCAGGCTGGCTTCTACCATGCGGTCGTTGTTTACCGCCCACACATAGGTCAGCCAATTGACTGCAATCAGCAGGCCGCTGATGGTCAGCACGCCTAGACGTTTGGGGTTGTCGCGTAGTTCCTGCCACCAGCCGGGGTGCTTCCATACCAGCAGCAACAGCGAGCCGAACAGCGCCGACCAGAGCACCCGGTTAACGATGATTTCGGCGGCCGGGACGCTGGCCAGCAGTTTGAAATAGAGTGGGAAGATGCCCCAGATGATATAGGCGGTGAGGCCTAAGATGTACCCGCGACGCGGGTTGGCGGCTTGCATGCAGAATCCTTGCTTAAGCAACTAACGGACACGAAAGAAGCCAAGAGTGTAAGCAGGTTTTTCCATTTGTGGGAGCGTCGCACCGCTGCTCCCACAGAAAGAGAGTGTTACTTCAAAACAACTTCAGCGGCTCTTCATTAAGCGCCGACAACTGCTCGCGCAGCGCCAGGACCTGATCGCCCCAATAGCGTTCGCTGCCAAACCACGGGAAGCTGTGGGGGAATGCCGGGTCGTCCCAGCGGCGGGCCAGCCAGGCGCTGTAGTGCATCAGGCGCAGGGCACGCAGGGGTTCGATCAACGCCAGTTCGCGCGGGTTGAAGTCATGGAACTCGCTGTAGCCGTCCATCAATTCCGACAATTGCCCCAGGCATTCCTGACGGTCACCGGCCAGCATCATCCACAAGTCCTGCACCGCAGGGCCCATGCGGCAGTCGTCGAGGTCGACGATATGGAACACCTCGTCGCGGCACATCATATTGCCGGGGTGGCAATCGCCGTGCATGCGGATATTGGTGTGCGGGGTGGCAGCGTACACATCTTCGACGCGCTTGAGCAGGTCGCGGGCAACGGACTCATAGGCCGGCAGCAGGCTGCGCGGGATAAAGTTGCCTTCCAGCAGGGTGGTCAGCGAGTCATGGCCGAAATTTTTCACGCCCAGCGCTTCGCGATGCTCAAACGGCTTGGTCGCGCCCACGGCATGCAGGCGGCCAAGCAGTTGGCCGAGGCGATACAGCTGGTCGAGATTGCCCGGCTCCGGCGCACGGCCACCACGGCGCGGGAACAGGGTGAAGCGAAAGCCTGCGTGTTCGAATAGACTTTCACCGTTGTGAATCATGGGCGCAACCACCGGGACATCAAGCTCGGCCAGCTCGAAGGTAAAGCGGTGTTCTTCGAGGATCGCCTCGTTGGTCCAGCGCTGGGGGCGATAGAATTTGGCGATCAGCGGTTCCGAGTCTTCGATGCCGACCTGATAGACGCGATTTTCGTAACTGTTGAGCGCCAGCACACGGGCATCGCTCAGGAAACCGATGCTCTCGACGGCGTCGAGCACCAGATCAGGGGTAAGTGTTGCAAACGGATGAGACATGCTGACTCCTGCGCGCAGCAGGCTGCCGCGTCCGGCCATGCATGTTAGCGCAGACCGGATGGCTGAGGGCGATTGAATAAGGACTCCCGGCCAAGGTGGGAGCGAGCCTGCTCACGATTGCATCACCGCGATTACCCAGAAACACCGCGTCGCTTGTATCGCGAGCAGGCTCGCTCCCACAGAGTTTTTTGCGCTAGGCGCCGACGATACCACCGTCTTCACGGCTGATGGCCATGACCGAGGAGCGCGGTTTGCCGTTGGGCAGGTGCTCGGGGAAGGTCGAGCCGCCGTTTTCGCCGGGGTGCTGAATGCCCACGAACAGGGTTTTCTGGTCGGGGGAGAAGCTGATGCCGGTGACTTCGCAACCAATCGGCCCAACCATAAAACGACGGATTTCACCGCTCACCGGATCGGCGCAGAGCATCTGGTTGTTGCCCATGCCGGCAAAGTCGCCGCTGTTGCTGGCATCGCCGTCGGTGAGGATCCACAAGCGCCCGGCATCGTCAAAACCCAGGCCGTCGGGGCTGTTGAACATGTTCTGCGGGGTGATGTTGACCGAGCCTCCTTTGGCCGTTTTGCCGTGAACCGCCGGGTTGCCGGCCACCACAAAAAGATCCCAGTCGAAGCTGTCGGCAGCGTGATCGCCCTTGTGCGCCTGCCAGCGCAGGATTTGCCCGTAGACGTTCTTCTCCCGTGGGTTGGGGCCGCCAGCGGGTTGGCCGTCTTCGCCGCGTTTGACGTTGTTGGTCAGGGTGCAATAGACCTGGCCGTCCTTGGGGCTGACCACAATCCATTCCGGGCGGTCCATGCGCGTGGCGCCGACCGTGCTGCCTGCCATGCGTGCATGGATCAGGACTTCGGCCTGGCTGGCAAAGCCGCTACCCGCATCCACACCGTTTTTACCGTGGCTCAGTTCAATCCACTGGCCATGACCCTTGGGGCGGTCAGGGTTGCTGTCGCCATTGTCAAAGCGCGCCACATAAAGGGTGCCGTGGTCGAGCAGGTCGCGGTTTGCCTTGGGGTTCTGGTGGTTGATCTTGTCGCGGCTGATAAATTTGTAGATAAATTCGCCGCGCTCATCGTCGCCCATATACACCACGGCCCGGCCATCGCCGGTTTCGGCCAGGGCAGCGTTTTCATGTTTAAAACGGCCCAGTGCGGTGCGTTTGACCGGTGTTGAAAGCGGGTCGAACGGGTCGATTTCGACGACCCAGCCGTGGCGATTGAGTTCGTTGGGGTTGAGCGCCAGGTCGAAACGCGGGTCGTGCTGGTGCCAGTTGATGTCCTTGCTGGCGGCGACCGGGCCATAGCGTTTTTGCGCAGCATCAAAGGTTTGCTTGGTGTCAGAGCTGCCGAAGCAGTCGGTGAAGTTTTCTTCGCAGGTCAGGTAGGTGCCCCACGGGGTTTTACCGTTGGCGCAGTTCTGGAACGTACCCAATGCGCGAGTACCGCTGGCGTCGGCCTGGGTGCGCAGCAACTCATGCCCGGCAGCGGGGCCGCTCAGGCGAATCGGTGTATTGCCGTGGATGCGTCGGTTAAAGGGCGAGCCCTGGACGAACTGCCAGCTGTCGCCCTTGCGCTGGATTTCGATGACCGACACGCCTTCACTGGCCAGGGCCTTGCGCACTTCTTCAAGGGAAGTGGGCGAGCCGCCGTGGGGGTAGAGGTAGCGGTAATTGGTGTATTCGTTGTTGATCGCCATCAGGGCCCGGTTCGGGTCATCGGGGAAGGCGAACAGGCTCATGCCGTCATTGTTGTCGCCAAATTGCACTTCCTGCTCGCTGGCGGTGCCGTTGCCGGAGGGGTCAAACGCCGGGCCTTTGGCTTGCAACGGCTGGCCCCAGCTGATGAGTACCGAGGAACGGTAGCCGGGCGGCAGGCTGATGGTATCGGTGGTGGCGGCGTTGATGCTGTCGAAGCCCAGCAGTTTACTGTTGGCGGCGCTGACTCCGGTTGCCAGGGCACTGCGGCTGAGCAGGCCGCCGCCCAAAAACATCGCTGCGCCGCACAAGGCGCCTGCACTGATAAAACCACGACGGCTCAGGCCGATGATCTGCTCAAGGTCGATGGATTGGTTTTCTTCTAATAGGCTCATGGCTGGCTCGGCTGGCAACGGTTTTGGCAGACACCATAAGCAGCGGGTATGACAGGGATGTTTCAGACGGTGGGTGGCGGCTCAGAGTGCTGTCCCCAACAACACCATGGAGGGTGAAAATTGCACCTGGGCCTCGTCTTCAATACTCAAGCCAAGTGTTTCAAGGTGTTGCGGCTCAGTCAGAGCACATAGAGTCTGGCCGCCGGGCAGGCTGATACGGACTTCGCTGGGGCCGTCGCCGGTATGCAGGATCTGTTCGATCTGCCCGTGCAGGTGATTGTGCTCGGGGCTTGGCAGTTGTGCGACGTCGATCAATTGCAACCAGCCTGCTTTGATCAGCGCCACTGCCGGGCTGCCGATGGCCAGTTCCAGGCGCTGGGTGCTGTCGCGGGTAATTTGCGCGCGTAAGGTCAGGGCGCCAGGCAACTCAAGTTCGATCAGGTCGTTGTGGCCATAGTTGTGAATGGCAATAACGGTGCCGTGCAACTGGTTGCGGGCGCTGGTGCGCAGCATCAGGCGGCCCAGCAGGTCGAGATCCTGCGCGTCTTCGGCAGCGTCCAGCACCTGGGCCTGTAATGCCTGCAAGCGCTGATAAAGGCGCAGCACCCGTTCACCGGCTACCGACAGGCGGGCGCCGCCTCCGCCTTTGCCGCCAATGCTGCGCTCCACCAAGGGGGTTTGTGCAAGGTTGTTCAGCTCATCAATGGCATCCCACGCAGCCTTGTAGCTGATGCCCGCACTTTTAGCCGCAGCCGTGATCGAGCCCTGTTCGGCGATGTGCTGCAACAGGGCGATGCGTTGCGGGCGACGGACGATATGTTGGGCAAGCAGGGTGGGCAGGTGCATGAGGCAGGTTCGCAAGGTGGGACGTGCCCGGAAAGTGCCTGCTCAACGGGGTGGCGTCAAGCAAGCCCGTCGGGTTTTGGCGTGCGTGCCAGGCAATAAACATCGACCCGCCGCGCTCTGGCCTTGAGCAACAGGCGCGCCAGGCTTTCTGCCGTGGCGCCGGTGGTCAGCACGTCATCGACCAGGGCCAGATGCAACCCGCGAACCTGTACCCCCGGTGCCAGGCTGAATGCCTGTCGCAGGTTGCGTTTACGGGTTTTGGCGTCCAGATCCTGTTGTGCGAGGGTGTTCTGGGTACGCAGCAGCCAGTGCGGTTGGCACGGTATGCCCACCTGCGTGCTGAGCCAGTCTCCCAGCATGCCGGCCTGGTTATACCCACGCTCGCGCAAGCGTTGGGTGGATAGGGGCACTGGCAGTAGAAAGTCAGGTCGAGGCTCATCCGAATTGAAGCTATCAAGCAGCGATTGGCCGAGAATTTCGGCCAACAACCGACCATAGGGCCATTTGCTCTGGTGCTTGAAGCGAACGATCAAACTGTCGATCGGAAAGCCATACACCCAGGGCGCATGGACACGCTCGAAGGCTGGCGGCTGTCTGATGCAATGGCCGCATATCAGCCCCGCCAGAGGCAACGGCAAAGCGCAGCGCTGACAGCAGTCGCCCAGCCAGGGCAACTCCAGCTCGCAGGGGACGCACAGGGCTTGCCCCGTACAGGCGCGCTCGTCGCACAATAAACACGACTGGTTGTTTAATAACCAGTTGTAAACCACCTTTATCCATTGTGGTTGACAGTTCATGTCACATCCTTAAACATGCCGACATCCGTGCCGTGTCTGGGGTTATTGCCTCGGGTTCTAGTCAAAGCATAAACAAGAGAAACGCCGATGAGCGCCAGCAGCCTTGCCAAATTGCGACATGATTGGTCTTTAGCCGAAGTCCGGGCGATGTTTACCCAGCCTTTCAACGACCTGCTTTTCGAGGCGCAGACCGTTCACCGCAAGCATTTCAATGCCAACCGGGTCCAGGTTTCGACGCTGCTGTCGATCAAGACCGGCGCCTGCCCGGAAGATTGCAAATATTGTCCGCAGTCGGGCCACTACAACACCGGCCTGGCCAAAGAGAAGCTGATGCAGGTGCAGAAGGTGCTCGAAGAGGCACAACGGGCCAAGGATATCGGCGCTACCCGCTTTTGCATGGGCGCAGCCTGGAAGCATCCGTCAGCCAAAGACATGCCCTACGTGCTGGAAATGGTCAAAGGCGTGAAGGCCATGGGTCTGGAAACCTGCATGACCCTGGGCAAGCTGGATCAGGAGCAGACCGCTGCACTGGCCCATGCCGGGCTCGACTACTACAACCACAACCTCGATACCTCCCCAGAGTTCTACACCAGCATCATCACCACTCGTACCTACAGCGAGCGCCTGCAAACCCTGAGTTATGTGCGCGACAGCGGGATGAAGATCTGCTCCGGCGGCATTCTGGGCATGGGTGAGTCGCTGGATGACCGCGCCAACCTGCTGATCCAGTTGGCCAACCTGCCTGAGCATCCGGAATCGGTGCCGATCAACATGCTGGTGAAAGTGGCCGGTACGCCGATGGAAAACGCCGAAGATATCGACCCGTTCGACTTTATCCGCATGCTGGCGGTAGCGCGGATCATGATGCCGCACAGCCATGTACGGCTTTCGGCCGGGCGTGAGGCGATGAACGAGCAAATGCAGGCGCTGGCGTTTTTTGCCGGGGCCAACTCGATTTTTTACGGCGACAAACTGCTGACCACGGCCAACCCGCAGGCGGACAAAGACATGCAGTTGTTCAGTCGCCTGGGTATCTTGCCCGAGGCCCGTGAAGATCATGCTGACGAAGTGCATCAGGCGGTGATCGAGCATGCGCTGCGCGATCAGAAATCCAGCGAGCAGTTCTATAACGCTGCGGTTTAAACCTTTTCGCAGTTCCCTTGTGGGCGCGGGCTTGCTCGCGATTGCAACACCGCGGTCGTTCAGATGCACCGCGTCGTCTGCATCGCGAGCAAGCCCGCTGCCACAGGGGGGTGATGTATTTATCGAGGCCAGCATGTCTTTTGATTTAAGCGCCCGTCTGGCCGTTCGCCGTGCCGATAATTTGTATCGTCAGCGCCCGCTGCTGCAGAGCCCGCAAGGGCCGCAGGTGGTGGTCGACGGCAAGCCGCTGCTCGCCTTCTGCAATAACGACTATCTGGGCCTGGCCAATCACCCGCAGGTGATCGAAGCCTGGCAGGCCGGCGCCTCGCGCTGGGGTGTAGGCGGTGGTGCGTCGCATCTGGTCATCGGCCACAGCACTCCCCATCACGAACTGGAAGAAGCCCTGGCCGAGTTCACCGGGCGCCCACGGGCACTGCTGTTCAGCAATGGCTATATGGCCAATATGGGCGCGGTCACCGCCTTGGTGGGACAGGGCGATACGGTGCTTGAAGACCGTCTCAACCATGCCTCGTTGCTGGATGCCGGGTTGCTCAGTGGCGCGCGTTTCAACCGCTATTTGCATAACGATGCGAGCAGTTTGGCCAAGCGCCTGGAAAAGGCCTGCGGCAGTACCCTGGTGGTCACCGACGGCGTATTCAGCATGGACGGCGACCTGGCTGATCTGCCCGCGCTGGCCCGTGAAGCCAGGGCCAAAGGTGCCTGGCTGATGGTGGACGATGCCCACGGCTTCGGCCCTTTGGGCGCCAATGGCGGCGGGATTATCGAGCACTTCGGTTTGAGCGCGGACGATGTGCCGGTTCTGGTGGGCACGCTGGGCAAGGCGTTCGGCACCAGCGGCGCATTTGTGGCAGGCAGCGAGGAGTTGATCGAAAGCCTGATCCAGTTCGCCCGGCCTTATATCTACACCACCAGTCAGCCGCCTGCGCTGGCCTGTGCAACGTTGAAAAGCCTTGAACTGCTGCGCACCGAGCACTGGCGCCGTGAGCACCTGAACACCCTGATCAGTCAGTTCCGTCGTGGCGCCGAGCAAATTGGCCTGCAACTGATGGACAGCTTTACTCCAATCCAGCCGATCATGATCGGTGACAGTGGCCAGGCCATCCGCTTGTCGCAGAAACTGCGTGAGCGCGGCTTGCTGGTGACTGCGATCCGCCCGCCTACCGTGCCTGCAGGGAGCGCCCGCTTGCGTGTGACCCTGTCGGCCGCCCACACAGAGGCGCAGGTGGAGCTATTGTTAAGTGCACTCGACGACTGTTGGCGTACGTTGGAGCCTGCTCATGCGTGATCGTTTGATTTTGCTGCCGGGCTGGGGCCTCGGGGTTTCTCCCCTGGAGCCGCTGGCCTTGGCATTGCGTGGCCTGGACGAACACCTGCGGGTCGAAATCGAACCGCTGCCGGTGCTGTTGTCCGCCGAGCTTGATGATTGGCTCGATGAGCTCGATTCGACCCTGCCCGACAACGTCTGGCTGGGTGGCTGGTCGCTGGGCGGGATGCTCGCCAGTGAGCTGGCGGCACGCCGGGGTGATCGTTGCTGCGGGTTGGTGACACTGGCCAGCAACCCGAGCTTTGTCAGTCGCGAGAACTGGCCGAGCGCCATGCCCGCGTCCACGTTCGAGCCGTTCCTCAGCGGCTTTCGCGATGCTCCCAACACTACCCTGAAACGCTTCTGCCTGCTGTGCAGCCAGGGCTCGCCTGAAGCCCGGGCACTGGCCGGCTTGCTGCTGGGTGGTGCGCCTAAAGCCCAGCCCGATACCCTGTTGGCCGGTCTGGAGTTGCTGGGAAAACTGGATGCGAGGGCTGCTTTGCAGGCTTTCAACGGTCCGCAATTGCATCTGTTTGCCGGGCTTGATGCCTTGGTACCGGTGCAGGCGGCGAGTGATGTACTGGCGTTACTGCCCGATGTCGAAGTGGGTCTGATTGAACAGGCCTGTCATGCTTTTTTACTGGAAGCCCCCCACGAACTGGCGGCGGCGATCCAGGATTTTCTACACGAGTCGGGCGATGAATGATTTGAGTGTTGCGCTGCTGGCGGCCAGTTTGCCGGACAAGCGCCAGGTGGCGGTTTCGTTTTCCCGTGCTGCGGCCAGTTATGACAGCGTCGCCGAACTGCAACGGGCGGTGGGTCATGAATTGATTGCCCGGCTACCGGCTGGCCTTAGCCCCGAGCGCTGGCTGGATCTGGGCAGTGGCACGGGGTATTTCAGCCGCGTGCTGGGCGAGCATTTTGCTCATAGCCAGGGGCTGGCACTGGATATTGCCGAGGGCATGCTGGGCTACGCCCGGCCTTTGGGCGGTGCGCAGCATTTTATCGCTGGCGATGCCGAAAGCCTGCCTCTGCAATCGAATAGCTGTGATGTGATTTTTTCCAGCCTGGCGCTGCAATGGTGTGCAGACTTTCGCGCCGTGCTAAGCGAAGCGCATCGCGTGCTCAAGCCCGGAGGGGTGCTGGCATTTGCCAGTTTGTGCGTAGGCACCTTGAGTGAGCTGCGTGACAGCTGGCGGGCGGTGGACGGGCAGGTGCACGTCAATCGATTCCGTGACTTCGAAACCTACCAGCAACTGTGCGCCGACAGTGGCCTGCAGGTAATCGGCGTGCATAAGCAGCCCCATGTGCTGCACTACCCGCAGGTTCGCCAGCTGACCCATGAGCTCAAAGCGCTGGGCGCGCACAACCTGAACCCCGGTCGCCCCGAAGGTTTGACCGGCAGGGCACGGCTTCAGGGGCTGATTGGCGCCTATGAGCAATTTCGTCAACCACAGGGGCTGCCAGCGACCTATCAAGTGGTCTACGGCATTCTGGAGAAAACGCGATGAGTCCTGCGTACTTCATTACCGGTACTGATACCGATGTGGGCAAAACCACAGTGGCTGCCGGCTTGCTCTATGCGGCCCGTGCCGCCGGGCTGAGTACGGTGGCAGGTAAACCGGTCGCCTCGGGCTGTGAAATCACCTCACAGGGTTTACGCAATGCCGATGCGCTGGCCCTGATGGCCGAAAGCTCGGTCAAATTGGCTTATGACGAGGTAAACCCGGTGGCCTTCGAGCCAGCCATTGCCCCACATATAGCTGCCCGCGAAGCCGGGATGGTGCTGACGGTGCATTCGCTGCTGGAGCCGATGCAGCACATTTTAGCCAAACAGGCGGACTTCACCCTGATAGAAGGTGCTGGCGGCTGGCGTGTGCCATTGTCAGGTCAAGACAGCCTGTCGGACCTGGCGCAAGCACTTGATCTGCCGGTGATTCTGGTGGTGGGGGTGCGTTTGGGCTGCATCAGCCATGCGTTGCTGACAGCCGAGGCGATTGCCCGGGATGGTCTGCAACTGGCGGGTTGGGTGGCCAACATCATTGGCCCGCAAACTTCACGTCTGGAAGAAAACCTCGCCACCCTGGCCGAACGCTTGCCCGCACCTTGCCTAGGGCGGGTGCCAAAGCTCAAATCGGCATCGGCGCAGTCCGTGGCTGAATACCTGCAGCTCGAGTTGCTGGACTGACTGCCTCTGTGTCTGCCTGCCCCCTGTGGGAGCTGGCTTGCCTGCGATACAGACGGTGCGGTTTGACTGTCGGATTGCGCTGATGCTATCGCGGGCAAGCCCGGCTCCCACAAATCAATCATCCCTTGCCTACGAGCCGGCCTAAGACGAACGGCGGCTTCGCGCTGCTTGACAATAAATAGGCGTAAACGTATGTTTCAAACACCTGTTTGACCGCTATAACAAATCCACGCGGTTGTTCATCCCCGGATTCATCAGCAGAGGTTTATCGCTATGCCTGACTACAAGGCCCCCTTGCGTGATATTCGCTTCGTTCGTGACGAACTGCTCGGTTACGAAGCGCATTATCAGAGCCTGCCGGCTTGCCAGGACGCTACTCCAGATATGGTTGACGCCATTCTTGAAGAAGGCGCCAAGTTTTGTGAGCAAGTGCTGGCACCGCTGAACCGCGTGGGTGACATCGAAGGCTGCACCTGGAGTGAATCCGGGGTTAAAACGCCTACCGGCTTTAAAGAGGCCTACAAACAATTCGTTGAAGGCGGCTGGCCTAGCCTGGCTCACGACGTAGAACACGGCGGCCAGGGCCTGCCGGAGTCTCTGGGTCTGGCAGTCAGCGAAATGGTGGGTGCGGCCAACTGGTCGTGGGGCATGTACCCGGGCCTGTCCCATGGTGCGATGAACACCATCTCTGAGCACGGTACTCCCGAGCAGCAGAATACCTACCTGAGCAAGCTGGTTACCGGCGAGTGGACCGGCACCATGTGCCTGACCGAGTCCCATTGCGGTACCGACCTGGGTCTGCTGCGGACCAAGGCTGAACCTCAGGCTGATGGTTCCTACAAAATCTCCGGGACCAAGATTTTCATCTCGGCCGGCGAACACGACATGGCCGACAACATCGTCCATATCGTTCTGGCGCGCCTGCCGGATGCACCGGCGGGTACCAAAGGTATTTCGCTGTTTATCGTGCCCAAGTTCAACGCTAACGCCGATGGCAGCCTCGGTGAGCGCAACGCGGTTTCCTGTGGCTCCCTTGAGCACAAAATGGGGATCCACGGTAACGCCACCTGCGTGATGAACTTCGACGGTGCAACAGGTTTCCTGATCGGCCCGCCGAACAAAGGCCTGAACTGCATGTTCACCTTTATGAACACGGCCCGTCTGGGCACTGCCCTGCAGGGTCTGTCCCACGCCGAGATCGGTTTCCAGGGCGGCCTGAAGTACGCTCGCGACCGCCTGCAAATGCGTTCGTTGACCGGGCCCAAGGCACCTGAAAAGGCTGCTGACCCGATCATCGTTCACCCGGATGTACGTCGCATGCTGTTGACCATGAAGGCATTCGCCGAAGGCAACCGCGCGATGGTTTACTTCACCGCCAAGCAAGTCGACATCGTGAAATACGGCGTTGATGAAGACGAGAAAAAGAAAGCCGATGCGTTGTTGGCGTTCATGACTCCAATCGCTAAAGCGTTCATGACTGAAGTCGGCTTTGAATCCGCCAACCATGGCGTACAAATCTATGGCGGCCACGGCTTTATCGCTGAGTGGGGCATGGAGCAGAACGTTCGCGACAGCCGCATTTCGATGCTGTACGAAGGCACCACCGGTATCCAGGCACTCGATCTGCTGGGCCGTAAAGTGCTGATGACTCAAGGCGAAGCGCTCAAAGGCTTCACCAAGATCGTGCACAAGTTCTGCCAGTCCAATGAAGGTAACGAAGCCGTTCAGGAGTTCGTGACACCTTTGGCTGCACTGAACAAGGAATGGGGCGAGCTGACCATGAAGGTCGGTATGGCAGCCATGAAAGACCGCGAAGAAGTGGGTGCGGCCTCGGTCGACTACCTGATGTATTCCGGTTATGCCTGCCTGGCGTATTTCTGGGCTGACATGGCGCGTCTGGCGGCTGAAAAGCTGGCAGCGGGCACGTCCGAAGAAGCGTTCTATAAAGCCAAGTTGCAAACGGCACGTTTCTACTTCCAGCGCATCTTGCCGCGTACCCGTACCCACGTTGCCACCATGCTTTCGGGCGCAGGCAACCTGATGGACATGAAAGAAGAAGACTTCGACCTGGGCTACTAAGCCCGGCGAGTCATCTGAAAAAGCCGCTTCTCCCCAGGGGACGCGGCTTTTTTATTGTGCGCCATCCACATCCCCCTTGTAGGAGCGAGCTTGCTCGCGAGCTTTTTATAAAAACGCCTCGCGAGCAAGCTCGCTCCTGCAGGGCATGACTTAAATATTATGTCTGGTCACAGCTTGACCCTATGTATCACTATCGTCGTTAAGCTAGACTGAGTGCCGGTTTCAATTGCCCTACGGGCTCCAACGTTTACAGATTACGAGGTTTGCCATGGCTGATTACAAAGCGCCCCTGCGCGATATGCGCTTCGTCCTCAATGAGGTTTTCGAGGTCGCCTCTCTTTGGGCGCAATTGCCTGCATTAGCAGAAACCGTCGATGTTGAAACTGTTGAAGCCATTCTTGAGGAGGCGGGCAAAGTAACTGCCAAAAGCATCGCGCCGTTGAGCCGCAGCGGCGACGAAGAAGGCTGCCACTGGAAAGACACCGTAGTCACGACGCCAGCCGGTTTCGTCGACGCCTACAGGACCTACGCTGAAGGCGGTTGGGTCGGCGTGGGTGGCGCCCCCGAGTTCGGCGGAATGGGCATGCCCAAGTCGGTATCGGCCCAGGTTGAAGAAATGATCAACTCCTCCAGCCTGGCTTTCGGCCTGTATCCCATGCTGACGGCCGGGGCCTGTGTATCGATCAACGCTCACGCCAGTGAAGAGTTGAAAGCCACTTACCTGCCCAATATGTATTCGGGGGTGTGGGCGGGCTCCATGTGCCTCACCGAGCCACATGCCGGTACCGATCTGGGGATTATTCGCACCAGGGCCGAGCCTCAGGCTGATGGTTCCTACAAAGTCAGTGGCACCAAGATTTTCATCACCGGTGGCGAGCACGACCTCACCGAAAACATTATCCATCTGGTCCTGGCCAAACTGCCGGATGCTCCGGCGGGGCCTAAAGGCATTTCGCTGTTTCTGGTACCCAAGTTCATGGTGCATGCCGATGGCAGCCTGGGTGAGCGCAACCCGGTTACCTGTGGTTCCATCGAACACAAAATGGGAATTCAGGCTTCAGCCACCTGCGTCATGAACTTCGACGAAGCCGTGGGTTATCTGGTGGGCGAGCCCAACCGTGGATTGGCCGCGATGTTCACCATGATGAACTACGAGCGTCTGGGCGTCGGTATTCAGGGCCTGGCCTCGGGCGAACGCTCGTATCAGAACGCGGTGGAATACGCCCGCGACCGCCTGCAAGGGCGTGCTGCAACCGGCGCTCAGGCCAAGGACAAAGTGGCTGACCCGATCATCGTTCATGCTGACGTACGCCGCATGCTCCTGACCATGAAAGCCTGCAACGAAGGCGGACGTGCATTTTCCACCTATGTCGCCAATCAACTGGATATTGCCAAGTTCAGCGAAGACCCGGCGGCGCGTGAACGGGCCGATGCCCTGGTGGCGTTACTGACCCCTGTGGCCAAGGCCTTTTTGACCGATCTGGGGCTGGAAACCACCGTGCATGGCCAGCAAGTGTTTGGCGGCCATGGCTATATTCGTGAGTGGGGTCAGGAGCAACTGGTGCGCGATGTGCGTATCACCCAGATCTACGAAGGCACTAACGGCATTCAGGCGCTGGACTTGATGGGCCGCAAGGTGGTTGGCAACCGCGGGGCTTACTACCGGATGTTTGCCGATGAAATCCGCCAGTTCATCGCAGCGCAATCCAGCGACCTGAGCGAGTTTACCCAGCCCCTGGCGGCCGCTCTGGACACCCTTGACCAACTGACGGCCTGGGTTCTGGACCGCTCGCAAAATAATCCCGATGAAATCGGCGCGGCATCGGTCGAGTACCTGCAGGTTTTTGGTTACACGACCTATGCCTACATGTGGGCATTGATGGCCAAGGCTGCTTTGGGCAAAGAGTCCGAAGAAGCCTTTTATGTCAGCAAACTGGGCACTGCACGCTTCTACTTCGCGCGTTTGCTGCCACGTATTCACTCGCTGAGCGCCTCGGTCAAGGCTGGTAGCGAGTCGCTTTACCTGCTGGATGAAGCGCACTTCTGAAATCATTTCAGAGCCATGTAAGCATTTGCTTACATGGCGTACTGCCATTCGCCCATATCGCCAGATTGGATCCATGGGTAATCTA
>Ga0302347_1000883_pt1 | contig 41010 bp, 47 predicted proteins | sample PhyWR1_FD_202178 | JGI IMG/M metagenome (GOLD analysis project Ga0302347, IMG submission 202178) | Leaf surface microbial communities from wheat plants in UC Gill Tract Community Farm, Albany, California, United States - DLSL W.R1 (v2)... | ecosystem: Host-associated > Plants > Phyllosphere >... | reverse complement strand
TCACACCAGCGGCGATGAGCGCATCGCGTTGCAAATTGGTGGACTGGGATCCGTCCGCCTTCGATACCCGCATGTAGCCGATCAGCACCTTTTCACCCGTCACGTATACGTTCGATTATGTGACAGTTTGAGTCGGAAAGCTCTGGCCGTCAAAAATTGTCACTTAACCCGTTATTTAATTTAAGACATGCAAAGGATTCATCAAGCTCATAATGTGACAAAAATTCCGGGGAATCCGCTCGTTGGTAAACATGGCATTAAGTCTGCGTCGAAACCTGTGATCCCTACCCACAAGATCCTCTGACTTGCAGTTAATGCTGGTTGGCGACGATGGAATGCAGGTCGGTGTGGATCAATGCAGGTTCATTCGCAGCTAACGCTGGTTTGCCGGGCCGGACAGTCGCAGTTAATCCTGGTCGAAAACGGCGCTGATTGCAGGTCGGAACGTTTTCGTTTGCAGGTCGTTACAGCTACCGCGCAAGCTGCTCATGCACAAGCTCCAAACGAGAGCACGCCAGCGTCGACCGCTGCCTCCTTCGCTTCCCAGTTCTACGGTGTCGATGCTTCTGTAGTAGACGTGACAATCACCAAGCAGGATTTGTACACAGCTACAGCAACTACCAAAGCCCCAGGGCAAGCTGTCTGCTCGCTTGAGCTGGCAGTGGTACCTGACGGAGCGAACACCAACTGGGCGCTCGGCAGTTGGGCCTGTGACAAGCAGCCAGCTTCTTAACCACATACAGCAAGGGCAGGGCCGGGATTGATAGTCGCCGGTCCTTCTCGACGATTGCAGCGAAGGTGTGTTCAAAGATGGAGAAGGCGATGAATAATTATTCCGAATGGGAAACGGCTGTTGTCCAGCAGCTCGCTGAATCAATGGAGATCAGCTATTCAGACGCATCAGGCGTGGTGGAAGCCCAGACCTTTCACATACAGCAATCTTGGGTAAAGGGATTGGACGCAACTGATACTGCCCGCAAGGTGCTCTCAGAAATTAGGTAGTAACAGTGACAAGCTGACCAAGGAAAAAAGCTATGAACCTATCACCTAAACATCTGACCTTTGATGCGATGTATTCGGCTTACACCGCCGTGCTCCATAGCCAACCGGGCAAGGCGCTACGTCTGCCTGACGGCGGGGCCATCTTCCTCGAAGATGGTGAAGTCTATGCCGTGACATTGAACGAAGCTGGTGAAGTAGAAATGGAAACTGCAGGGTGTATTAGTCCTGTCGCATGGGACGATGATCGCGGTTGCTGGGATTGCGACGAAAGTGCTGAAGTTTGCGCTTCGGCGGTTAACTTCCCAGTTTTTGTCAGCCTCCCGGCTTGACTATGAGTTCGTACTCAATACTTAACCTTATACGTAGGTGAATCCTCCGGCCGCTGGCCGCGCCGATCATACAGTCGCGTTGTGCTGATGTTCGCGTGACCCAGCCACATCTGAACCTTCGCGATGTCAGCATCATGGTCCAGGGCGTTTGTCGCGGCCGTAGCGCGCAACCCATGCACGCCCAGGCCGTCGACCTCGATGCCAGCAACACGCGCCCAATACGCCACCACCGTATAAAGCCCATTCGCTGTAACTCCAGCACCGGTGGTTTTGCCCCGGACGGAACGGAATAGCGGTCCCGATGATGTATCTCGGGCACTGTCGAGCTCCAGGTACGCATAGATCCGCTCAGCAGCAACTGGGTGGAGTGGGAGGAAGCGAATTTTCTTCCCCTTCCCATGCACCCGAAGATGCTTTATGCCTCGGCGCTCCACCAGGTCACTCGTTGTCAGTCTTGCCGCCTCTTCCCGTCGAAGCCCGTGGTACAGCAATACAGCCAGGATCGCCCGATCCCTCACTCCCTTCACGGTTTCTGTATCAGGAGCGTCCAGCAACCTTTTAGCCTGGTCGTCACCGAGTGCCGGCGTTTTCCCTTCGTTGGTTTCGATCTTGGGTCGCTTGACCCCATGCACAGGGTTCCCACCGGCAACGGCATTGTTCTCCAGGAGATGATCGAACAGGCTGGCCAGCGCGGCCAGTTTGCGCCGGATCGTGGCCCCGGCCAGGCCCCGAGTTTCCAGCTGGGCACGCCATGCCAGTACATGTGCGCGAGTAACAGCACGGAACTCATCGGCGCCGGTGAGGCCGACAAAGCTGCAGAAGTCTTCCAGGTCATTCTGATAGGCACGTCGGGTACGTGGGTTGTCGATATTGGCAAACCACTCGACTGCAGCTGGCACACTGGCCAACTGCTGGAACTCAGCGGAAGTTAGTCGACGTCCACCGGCGCCGCCCGAACTGACGAGCTCGCTCATAACTTCTGCCTCGCTATGAACCCAGCCTCGATCTCGGGCCAATCCGGCGAGGCCATCATCTCGCGGATCTGCCGCTCGTGTGCCAGCTCGGGCACCAGATGCTGCCAGCGCTGTTTGGCGGCATCAAGCTCAGTGTCAGTGCGCAGTTGATCTTCTATCAGCGCACCGGCTGCCAAGAACCGCTGACGAGCCAGGCTCCAGAATCCGTTAGAGGCGCCGTACTGGTAAAGCGGCACGATGGGCACCTGGTGCTTAAGCCAAAGGCACCAAAGCACCCCCAAGCCAAACCCTTGGCGCTGATGTTGCAGCTCGATGTCAATCTTGTTGATGTACACGCGGTCATCCAGCGGATTGATGCCGTAGCTGACATATCCGACGCGCTGGCCACCGACCTCGATGTCATCCACAAAGTCGGTACCGGGAAAAACAAAGTTGCCGCGATGGGATTCCTGCCGTCGATTCACCAGGTGAACGCGGGAGGCTTGTTCATTCAGAATTTTGGCTTGGCGTCTATGGAAATAGTCGCGGATGGGGTCAAAAAGTGCCATGCGCCCTTCTGCCTCTAAAAGTGGTGATAACGTATTTTATCACCATAAATAGGGAAAGGTTCAGATCAGCTTTCGAGACTGGCGTCTAGCTGAGATTTTTATGATTTTGCGTGTACGTATTCAGGAAACGCTTCTTCAAATTCTGGATCTCCAAGCGCGATACGTGTCATTGCCACCACGGCAATCGTCCCTTTGATCTCGCCGGTCGAGGCGTCGTGTTTCAGGCGAACTTCTGCGGAGGAACTGCTAAATGCCCAGGCTTCTACGTAGGCTATGTAGGCAAGTGAGGTTTCGGCAGTCTGGTCATCGTGGCCCATAAACCCTCTCGGAATCGGCAGGTAAACACTACTGGCTAGGATCGGATATGCCTGCACCTTCGGACAGGTTACAGGCCATGAATTTCATCGTTCATAAAGCAGATTAAATCACTACCCAGTTGCCTTGTGAGTCGTGCTTTTGATGCAGCACTGGGGACAGCTTTGTAAAACGAAAACTCATGTTCAGACGAGTATTGACGAATAATCAAATGGGTTTTTACCAAGCGCTTTAACTGACGTAAGCGCGTGACTTCATCAACCATTTGACTTATTGCAGCAACGAACCACTCATCAGGATCGGCTGGTTCTGTACAGACTTGACCAGCGAGGCTTGGCGTCAGTTGGTACCCTTTCGATTTAAGGCTGCTCACGAGAGCGACTTGTTTATCAATAGGTACATCGCAAGCTGTAACAGCACCATTTCCAGTGTTGCTGACTGTGCCTATTTTCTTGTTATCGCAGTAGACTTTGCATGACCAAGCAAGCCCGTGACTAGTCTCCTCTTCACTGTATCCTTTCAATGTAAGCGCAACAGCCCTGAATGCCTTTATGTTCTCATACCCTTTCATAGTCACCTCCGTGGACATCGGTGTCCATTATATCTGGTTTCTTCCGTATTGTAGGCATTATACGGAACGCGGGGGCTAAATAAAAAGCCCCCGTTGCCCTAAATGATCGTGTGTATGCAAAAAACTGACAGTACCACCATCATTATCAAGCTGATAATAATAGGTTTTTTGATTCGCACCTGCCGATTGCTTGCAAGAGTTACGATAACCACTGCAGAACTGATTAGTGGTACCAGCCATCCAACAGGAGCTTTCATCAATATCGAAATAACTATCTCAAGAGGATTGCTTGACTGATGAGTTGAAGCCCAGAAAGGCATGTTGCCGCTGCCAAGAATAAATCCAGCAGTTAGGCACAGCGCTCCGAATGCAATTAATCCAACACACACCCAACCCCAGGCTTGCCAACGGGCAGTGTCTGCTACTTTCATAGCAACAAGTTGACTTGTTTGGGCAACAGCAGAAGACAGTGTACTTAATGCTTTTTTACTTTCAGCATCAACTATTTCAGCAATCAGTTCACGTTGCTTTTCGATAACTACATCTACCTGGCCTGCAATCAGAGCCGGATACTTGCTATATAATGTGTCGTACGATTCCAAAGCCATCAGAATCATCCACATAGCATCATTATCACGTATGTTGAGTGCGTTTTTCACACGGTATAATCGTTCGACTTCTTTGTCAGAAGGCTGACGACCGAGTAACGCTTTAAAACTACTTTCGATGTCATCCATCGATCACCTCACCAATCATTCGTGCCGCATCACGCCGCCACCTTGATAATTCGGCACGATTGCCGATAGGAAGTTCGATCATTGCTTGTGAAACCGACAACCGTTTGCTGTAGAGATCATCACTAACCCTGTCCGCAAGATCTGGTAGCAAAAGAGATTTTCCACCTTCACTTTCAATCATTTCCCGTGTTTTAGAGAAATTGTAGAGTTCAAACTTCTGCTCGTTACCGAAGTATCCGTTTCGGATCACATGAACCTTCGTACCAGGCAGAGCGTCTCGATACTCTTTTAGGAGTTCCAGGCTGTCCCTCTGACGATTGATCACCCATAGCGTTGTCAATTCACGGCCCAGCTCCACGAGTGTGCTATTCAGTGTCTCGCCATATGCAACAACACCTTTGTTATTTCGTGCTGCTGTGTTGATCACTACGACATGATCTTTGAACTCATCGCAGGCGTTTACAAGATCAATCCAGCCATTTGCATCATCAAGGTCAATCAGTCGAGTTTCAATTTGATCCTTGTACATTTTCCAAACGTCTGGATTAGATGTGTCCGATTCAATAAGCAGAACCTTCACGCCTGCTTGTTCGAGCGCATCAACGAGGGCAATCGTAGTGAAGGTTTTCCCTACACCGCCTTTACCCCCGCCAACGAAATAAATATCACCTTTTTTAGCTTCTTTAGATTTCATCAGTATCGTCCTTAGGTGTGAAACTACCTGGTGGAACCGGAGTTACTCCGGTTGAATTTTTCGTGCTGCTCGCTGGTTTGGATTCGACCCCAGGAACGGCTTTTTCAGATGCTTTTTTCTTGTCCCCACGGCTGGTGGTTGCTGATGATCGGCGCGGTTTATTGGTTGACCGAGAATTCGACTTCGCTGGAGAAACCTTCACCTTCGTGAGATAGCTTTTCAGCGTCGTAGGAGCGATCTCCAATCCACTCTCCCTGAGGATCTCTGTAATTTTCTCGATGCTGTACCCTCGAGACTGCAAGTCTCGAATAGACGAAGCCATCATCCGTATTGCTTCAAGATTTGAAATCTTTCGATCTGGATCTTCCACCTGAGGCATCTCCTCAAGCTTTCCCTTGAGTATCTCAATCTGCGAAACGCTGATCGCCATTCGCCTTTCCTCGAAACGTGCATTTACCCCGATTGTATGGGCATCTCTTGCGCAGTCAAGGTCCGTACGATAGCCTGCATACGAAATGCGGTCTAGAATTTAGGACAGGGTAGGGTTTGTACTCCCGCCATAAATGGCGTACGTACAACCGGCCTCGCTGCAGTCGTTTCACTCCCTTGCGCGGCCTACCTCCCTGCTCAGGGCTACGCCCCGAGACCCCTTGAACAGCGAAGGACCTATTTATGAGTACGAGTGAACAGCGGCGTCGAACCGGCCGCCTGCCACCTATTAGGTGTTTTGAGGATGAGGAAGAAATCGTTAGGCAGAAAGCCCATGACTGCGGCCAGAGCGTGGGGCAGTTCATGCTTGCGACTGCTCTGAATAGGCGCACGCGTAGCAAGGTCGACGGGCACATCCTCAACGAGCTGCGGAGGCTTGGGGGCCTTCAAAAGCACCTGTACAACGAAAGCGGGGGCAGGCATTCCAAGGAGTTGGCAGAGATTCTTGTTGAGCTGAAGCAAGCCATCATAAGGATTGGTTCTTAATGCTCGCCAAAGTCCCACCGCGCAGGGCTGATGGTAAATCCAGTTTTGCCGATTTGGTCCAATATGCGACACAACGAGACGATGAAAAAAAGGAACTGACTGATGAGCTCGATCCAGGCTACAGCCGAAGAGACAACGCAATTCTTGAGTCTGCTAGAGCGCATCTCGAAAGAGCAGCAAACAATCTGCGAGCGACTGGACGAATTAGCCTTACTGATGCAGATGCCATCAGAGGGCGTCTTGGAAGTGCTCGAAGGGCTCTTGATACCGATGGGCGTAGACATGTCACGTCTCAACACGAAGTTCCAGGAGACGCTGACCGAAGTGGTAACCAACAGCTCCAAAAGGTAGATTCCGATGAACATGAAAGAAGCATTGCCGCTGCTCGAAACCATCTTGCAACAGCAGCAAGTTATCTCCGACAAGCTACAAGAAATCATCCTGACTTTGCGGCACGAGCCAGAGCCCGTCGAACCGCAATTGCGTTTCATGCTTCAGCCTCTCAACGAAGGAATCGAGCAGATGAACAAGCAGCTCTAGCCGAACTAGAAACAGGCTCTTTGTTAGGTGACTCGATCAACGAGAAATCGTCTTCAGGCGTTTCCTGTCAGCACAACTGTTTGAGTCTTGAAACAGCTGCAGCTGAGATGAGAGCAGTTGCCGCTCAAAATGCTAGAGTTAAAGATCCTGTTTACCATGTGATTTTGAGTTGGCCATCTGACGAATTTCCAACTGATGAGCAGGCTTTTGCTTCTGGTCTTCATGCCATGGAAGCTGTAGGCATGAAAGATCATCAATACGTGTTTGCGATTCATCACGATACCGATAACGTACATCTCCATATGACCGTAAATAGAGTTCATCCTGACTCGTTCAATGCTGTGTATCCGGACCGTGATTATTTTCGTCTGGATTATGCAATGCGTGAGCTGGAGTTGCGGTACGGCTTGAAACACGACAATGGACCTAATGTCGTTGTTCATGAAAATGGAAGTCCTATTATTCAGTGGGCGTCCAGTAAGGCAAAACAGCAGGGCAAGATACCAACAAAGGCTGCTGACATGGAGCGTCATGCAGATCAACAAAGTCTTCACTCCTATGCCCGTGGCGAACCACGTAAGCAAATTGCTAAATTGCTAAAATCAGAAAAAATGACATGGCAAACACTCCATGTGCAATTAGCTAAATTTGGACTGGGTATTCGTCCTAAAGGTCGTGGGCTTGCAATCTTTGATTTTGATGATGTCTCAGCGACAGGAATTAAAGCAAGCGACATGCACGAGCAGTTGTCACTAGCGCGTCTGGTTAAACGACTTGGTGAATATCAAGAGCGAGAGTTGCCTAAAGACTTTGTGACCGCCTCTGCTTACAATAAATTCGCTAGCCCTAAGCGCGATCCTATTGAGCGGCAAAATCGCCGTGAAGAGCGTGCACAGCTTCGTAAAGCGACACGGGCACGTTATGATGCATACCGTGTTGCGTTTGTTACACGCCGAATTGATAAAGAGTGGGTCAAGCAACAATTTATGATGATCCGCGATCAAGCCCGCCAGCAACGGGCAGATATAAAGTCACGAATCAAACATCCACTTGATCGTAAAGCATTCTACAGTATTCTTGCTTTTGAAACATTAAGGTCGCGTGAGGAACTCAAGACTAAAATCCAATTGTTACGTCGCGAATTAAAGAGTGATCCTTCGAATAAGAAGCTTACATTCCGTGAGTGGGTAGAGCGTGAGGCTTCTAACGGCGATCCTGGTGCGATTAGTCAGTTGCGTGGATTTACCTATGGCGATAGACGCAAAGCGAATACGGAAGGTAATGCGATCATTTTTGCAGGGGATGTTGATCCTACTTCAAGTTCAAATTTGTTTTCCGCTGGCACTGTCCGCCGTGATGGGGCCGTAGTTTTTCGTAGGGGTGAAGGAGATCCGGGTTTTGTGGATCACGGCGGGAAGGTTTCTTTCCCTGGAGGCCTCCTCGACGACGAGCTGCTCGCCCATGCACTTGATGACACGCGTACTCGGTGGGAGCGGCCTATTGAGATAAAAGGTACCCCCGAATTCGTTGACGCGGCTTTAAAGGCACTCATTGAACGTGGTTACTCCGGTGATCTAGCCGATCCGACCTTGAACGCTCGGCTCAAAGCTTTGGCTGACCAGCAGGCCGTGGCGAAGGCCAGGCCTATAAAACGCGGGCCACGTGCATAACAAACGTTGTTATGCTGTTTTCCGTATTGTAGTATTCATACGAAATCAACGGAGATAATCCTATGGACCTGAACCGATACCCGTTTGTCGCGTTGCTTGCTGCACTCGCTCTGACAGGTTGTGCTTCCAAGCAGCCTGACGTCAGCGCCCAGGCTTTAATCGATCAGCAAATTCTCGAAGCTTCTCAGAAAATCCAAGCTGCGCAGGTCGACCTGTACCAGGCTGGTGCTTTGAACAGTCGTGTGGTGATGCGCAATCCCAACACCGATTTGAACGACAAACAATTCGTAACCATCAGCTGGCAAGGTGATGCCGTGCAGCTGCTCACGAAGCTCGCACAAGACCGCGGCGAGCGTTTTGAGTTTATGGGCTTACGCATGCCGTTGCCTGTGAACATCGACGTCAAGGGCGTGCAGTATCAGACAGTTCTTTCCATGCTGCGCGCGCAGATCGGGTACCGTGCCGTCATTACTGAGGCCCCAGGTAAACTGGTCCTGCAGTACAACCGGCCCCAAGGCTGAATAGGGGGACTTCTATGAAACGGTTTATGTTCGCGGTTCTCCCTTTGATGGTTTCCTTCGCCACGCACGCTGCAGAGGAGCCTGTGCTCGATCCTTCGAGTAGCGATACAAAGTCCATGGTTGAAACGTCGCCTCCAGATCTAGACGCTCTGCTCAATCCTCAATCCCAAGCGACTACCAAAGTGACCGATATCCGCTCTCAGCTGCTATCGGGCGTTGGTCATACAGTGGGCTTTCGCGGGGGAATGGCTGCTCGTGGTCACGAGCTGGTTGACGGGCTTAACAGCCGGGAACCGGCTCTAGACGCTATGTACAAATTCGCCCCGATGATTGCCAAAAACGGGACGCTGCCTCCGGTTATCGTTGAAGCTCGTGACCTGTCAGCTTTTACCCCGGATCAGATCCGTACCGCTAATCGCGTATACAAGATTGAGCGCGAAGAACGCTTTGTGAGCGTCCCTCCCACCTGGCGGGACTATCTTTACGTTGGATTACCCGTTCGCCAGTCAGTAGAGCTCCCGGCTTTTGAAGCTCGACCGCAGGATGATGCAGAAGACCAGATCTGGAAAAAGGCAGTCCGTGAAGGTTGGGCTGATGGTTACAAGCAAGCGGACGCGATTCTTGAAGCGAATTTTCATCGCCTCACTCGCGATTACACCGGCATGCACCTTTATTCAACCTTGCTCCAGGCTGACATGATCACGACTACTCGTGTAGCTGAATCCCAGCAGACCGTGACCGGTGATAGTAAGCAAATGATGTTGGGCGACAAGCTGCGTAGGGTTACAGACAAGGCTAAGTTCGTTACGGATCCTGGTAAGTGGCGTCCAAGCGTCAAAAAGGATGCAGCAAAACCGAATCCTGTAGTGGCGCCTACCGCTCCGGTGCCGGCGCAATGATTCAACCGGTTTTGGAGCCCTTCAATTTCGAGGGTGATCTCGGTCCACACAGCTTTCGCAGATTCCTAAAATACTGCGCGGACAAAGGCGTTTCAGACGTATTGGTGCAAGGCGGCGACTATATCTGGGCGGAACTGCATGGCAGGCAGCTTCGAGCATCCGTCTCTACTGTGAAACAGGGGCAGCTTTCAGTCTTGATTGCTTCCCTGTGGTCACCTGAGATTGAGAGCCTGATAAAGCAAGGCGACGAAGGCGTTGACCGCGCTCTTGAGATCACCGGCAGCGATATCGGGCTTGAGCGCGGTTTGACACTTCGCTTCCGCACCAACTTTGTTCAGGCCCGCATTGCGAACCTGGATGAAGCGTACTCGATCACCATGCGTGTGATTCCTGTCGACCTCCCCGATATCCATAAAATGGGGATCGAGCCTGATCTGTTTGAAGAGCTTTTTCCGGAATCCGGATTGGTTGTCGTCTGTGGTCCGACCGGCTCAGGAAAGACGACCTTGCAAGCTGGTATCTATGGACACATCGGCGTTGTGATGCCTGATCGTAAGGTCATCACATTCGATGATCCTATTGAGTACGTCCTCGGTGGGCCACACTGGAAAGGACCTCAACCGGCCCAGTCGCAAATTGGCCGGGACATAAAAGACTTTCCAAAAGCAATGCGTAACGCCGTACGACGCAAGCCAAGTATCATTGGGATTGGTGAGGCTCGTGACCGTGTTTCTATCGAGGCGATGGTTGAAGCCAGCTTATCTGGGCACACGTGTTACGCCACAATGCACACGGAGTCTGTAGCAGAGACTATTAACCGGGCCATTCAAACCTACCCACCTGAGCAACAATCTGGGATTGCATCTCGGCTCGCTGGTGCGTTGCGGGTTATCATCGTGCAAAGGCTTCTTAAAACGACTGATGGCAAACGTGCTGCGATTCGAGAGTACCTGGTCTTTGATCGGGAGTTCAGGTCGAAAATGCAAACCCTCCCGTATAACGAGTGGGCAATGTTGATACGGACCAAGCTTGAGGAGGCCGAGGCCACTCTTGATGACAAAGCTTGGAAGCTGCTTCAGGACGGCAGGATCCTGCAGGATGATTTTGTCGGTGTTGCAGGCATGAAGGAATTCAGAAGGCGCTCGCTGAGCGCGCAGGAGAGTTAGACCTATGCCTTCGCTTTGGAGAGCTGCCTCAGAACCGTTGACCGCTTTCGGCATTCCGGTGTCAGCATACTTGCCATTGTTCGGTTGGATGTATTTTCCGAGCTGGACCACCTTCTACATTGCAGTAGGTGTCATCATCTCGTTTGGCATTTTGGCCAAGCTTGGTTGGACCCTCAGTGTTTGTTGGAATAAGTTTTTGGGCTTCTTACGTGGTGGGGTGATCTACGCCAGGCCCTGGTGGTTCAGAAAGCGTTTTCGAGACTAAAAAAAACCGCCCGAAGGCGGTTTTTTATTTTGTCGTGCATCAGTACGACTCACCGGCTACGTGGTCCCCTATCTTTCAGGGACGGAGAACCGACCCCTGCAACCGCTGAATCTACCTGGCTTGGATTCGGCGGCTCTAGGGTAATGCGGATACCGGGATTCAGCCTGCATGAAGCCTCTTTGATTGAATCCCAATGCGAATGGGGGACAATCCCCACCGTCAATGGCTTTTCGCTAATGGTTAATTTTGCTGGATAAGCAATCACCTTCATATGCTCCCAACCCGGGGCCTCAATGAGCGAAGACATCAGATCCGGCCTTTGCTGCAACAGCAAATGAGGTTTGGCCAACTCCAGCTTGCTTGGAGTGATCCCTTCTTTGGCCAGGCGTTCATGGAGCACTGCATGGAGGTTATCCATCATGCTCCTGGACATCCTCGCGAACGATATAAAATCATGATTTGGAATATCGTCAGGTCGCATCATGTTGGGGTTCTGTTTTTGATCCAGTTCAACCAAAAAATCGACGACCGTGAACTGGAGTCTGTTTTTGTCCGCATATGCACGTGCAGCCATGAAACCATCTTGCTTGCTTTGATAGCCGTACAACGCTGGAAATGCGCCCGAAATAGGTGCGTTAGTCGGCACGCCACAGTCTTTGAGGGCAATAGCCCTCGGCGCTGGGCCGGAAAAAAAATAGACGCTAGATAACTCAATAATATGTGAGTCTGGCTTATCAGTCGTGCTCACCTATGCCACCTTGTTTTGACCAACCCTGAATCAAGACCTTTTCAACCTTCTGGCGATCTCCTACGTTGCTCGCTACATCCTGCATCAAGCGTTTGCATTGCTTAGGAGTAAGCGCAAGTCTCTTGAGCGCTTCGATCCATCGCATCACCGGCCTACCTGGCTTGCCATCATGCAACATTAGACGATAAACCGAGGGTGGGGATCTTCCAATCAGAGTCGCGAAGGCGTCTCGATCTTGGGGGGAATCCTGTAACCCTAAAAACTCATAAAACTCCCTGATGTCCAGCGGTGGCTGAACAGGCGACGATGCAGGGTGTTGACGGTACAGATGCAGCAGCATTGCAATCACTGGATCACTTATTTGCTCTGCTGACTGCTCAGGATTCGTCAATTCCTCCCATTTGGCCTTCTGCAGACCAAAGGCATCCGCTGCCGCAACCTTGGTCAGACCATTTTCGATTCGCCATCTCTCCAAATCTGTCCCACAGATCGGGTGAATCTCATCAGTGTCGATAGACATTTGCTCCCCTCAAATGAAGCTGTAAAGCGCCTGCCTCGGCCTCTGTACACGGTTCTTCCAAATCCGTGCTATTTTGAATAATATACACAATACGAAATTTAAGCAGCCACGGTCCAGCCCGAAAGCGGTCAATGTGAAGCTCGCAACTTCACGCTTAGCTTGCGGCGTAACGGGCAAAGGACTCCCCACCACCTCCACAGAGGCAGGAGCGCCCATGAGCGTTGAATCAGAAGCTTTACTGCAAGAGTTTCGCCAAGCTGTGTACGAAAAACACAGCTCGCCACAAACGGCGATGGAATCCTCTCCGGATGGCGCCATTCGGCATCGTGCCGAGGCGTATCAAGCTTGGCTTCAGAGTAGCCAAGCTGACGGTGAAAGCTCCACAATCCCAGATACCCTACTGCGGCACTGGGTCGTTGCTGACATCACGTCCTGGCGTTCAGTAGAACCTAATTCCGCAGAAAATGCTGTCACCGCATTACATCGTAATGTTTTTGCATACGATACATATGCAAAATTGCTAAAGGAACTGCACCAAGAGGTCTATGACCAAATAATTTCGCGTTCTGAGGTAGCTGAAACGATTAATGGCTTCAGCAACGCAAGCGCGCCAGGAGACGAACCGGCAAAAACCGATCCGAGTGTGATTCTCAGTGAGCTGCTCAAGGACATCACTTACCGTGAGCGTGCAGACGGAAGCGTCCTCTACCTTTTGAAGGAACAGCCGATTTTCGTCGATCACGGGCAACAGATCCTCATGGAGGCGAAGGCCCAAGATGACGAACTGGCCATTCTTGCGGCGCTACACATGGCGAAGCAAAAATTTGGCGGGTCTATCGAGTTGACCGGATCGGACGAGTTCAAACGTCGGGCTCTTGAGGTGATGATCAAGCACGATGTGCAGGTGGAGCTCAAGAATCCAGCACAAGAAGCTTTGCGCCGGGAGATGATGGGGTTGCCGCCTGTAGGGGACTCAGCTCCCGGACAGGATAATGCGCCGGCACCTGATCCAGCCGCCACTCAGAATCAGCCGTCTCAACCCCGACCATCAGCTTCGGCAAATCCCAATTCCGCAGCCGATGCCACTATCCCGGTTGCGACTGCAGCTGAGCCAGTGAACCACTACAAAGGTGAGCTACTGGAGTTTGGCTCCGCGCCTTACCAGTTCGATATCTCAAATAGCCGCAGCTTCTACGTCACCCTCAAAAACTCTGACGGTGAATCCAGGACCACTTGGGGTGTGGATCTGGAGCGAGTAATCGAAGAACTCGGCGTAGGTCGCGGCGATCAAGTCGAGCTGACTAACCTCGGTCGCAAGGACGTAACCATTGAGGTGCCTGTCCGGGACAAAGCAGGGCAAGTCCTTCGATACGAGGAACGTAAGACCCACCGCAATGAGTGGGGCATTGAAGTGACTGCAAAGGCACCCGCTGATGTGACCCCACCTGCCCCACTTGAGCCAGGCGAATCCGCAATCAAGGCTCATGATGCCAAATGGCTGAATGATATGGGCGTGCCTGTCGAAGCATTTGAAACACATCCGAAAATGCTTGCGATGCGTGGTGAGGATCATGCTGTTCTTCTGCTCAATGGTGTCGAAACCACTGCTGAAGGCTTTGCCACAGTCGAAAGACTGATGGCTCAGCAAACGTATAGAGCGGCCTTCATGGCTTCGTTTGAAGCCGAATTCGGACGATACAACAACCATTTCCAAAAGCAGCTTGCTGATTCTGAAGGGTACGCAATTGCAAACGAAATGCTCGCTGACGCTGAGAGCAAATATGGTCCGATCCCATTAGCCGTGATCGACTCCGAAGCGCACATCCAGGATGCTATGGCGAAAGGCGATATTGACGCCGTTATCGACGCTATCGATGCGTACGATCGCCAATACCTCGCGTCACTGGAAAGCCACCGTCAGACCGTTGAAGCTCAAAGCAATCAACAAGCTGCGAGTGGTGGCTTTGTCGAAGTGGGTGAACCGACTCCACAGCCCTCAGCAATAGACGAAAATTCCACCACTGGCAGTGAGCCGACGCTCACTGATGAGCCGTTGCATTTCTTACATAACGGCCAGTCTGCCGAGATTGATTTGACCCGCTACGTCCAGCAGCCTCCATCTCTGGAAGAAAATGGTCAGCCATCCAGTGAATTAGTGGATCACACGCTGAATTCAGCTTCGCCGCTTTACTTCACCCACAACGGTGAACCAGCTGAAATCGACCTGAGCCGTTTTGCCCAATCTCCCGCTACAGACTTGTCGGTTGCACCTGAAAGCCTCCCTCAACACGCCGCTGGGCCTGCAGGCTTGACAGAAAAATCTGGCATTCCCTTTTCAGAGCGAGATCTGCAATACGCGGCCAACCTGGTTCCTGTTGAGGCCCATTCCTGGTGGGACGTGCAGCGAGTGGCCATTGAATCGTGGGGCAGGTCTTTGGAGGAAATGGAGGCGGATCTCCAAGTCCTTGGGCCTGAGCCAAAGGTCGATCAAATCATCTGGTTCGACAAGGCTGGCCGTCAAATGCCTGCGCCTGTCGATGAGGTTGAGTGGCTTGCGAAGCAGGCTTTAACGGTTTCGCAAAACGATGAATCGAATGGTTTTGTCAGTGGTGACAACAACGAGTTGCGCGGGCGCGGCGCGGCGAGCTTGTTCCCAAGCGCAGATGGTGTGATTGAACTCAATCCAGAGGAGGCCGATATGGCACAGTCCGATTCCAATGCAGAGAAAGAACCCAAACTCATCCTTCGGGGTGTTACCAAGCTCGCTGATGACTCATTCGACACAACGGTCCTGCTTTACCAGGGTAAAGGCGACTACCTGCAGGGCTTCGTGAAGGTCGATGGAATAAAGCACCAGGTGCTTGCCTTCATGAATGAACGCCATCCAGATCCTTCGACGGGCGAAATCAAGCCAAACTTCATCACGCTTTCAGAGCCAAGCAAATCAGGCACTGATGATGATTCCAAATGGAATCAAATCGGCTACGGCAATGCAGTAAATCGCCGTGGCGACGGTAAACAGGTTCACTTTGATGAGGTCTTGTTTAACGTCGGAGGTACCATTGTGAAGGCTAAGGAGACAAAACACGTCGACGAGTCGCTCCACCAAAAGCTGGGCTTTCTTGAGCCTCGCAAGGAGCGCGAGAAGCCAGCCGCCACCCCAAAAGATGAAGTGCCGGCCGCTGGACCCGTAAGCGACGCAACAGCCCCGGCGCCATCCACTAAAAAACGAGTACGAGCTTAATGCTCGCCCGCTTCCTGGTTACGAGAGGACCTGTAATGAAACCACTCACTCGCACGCTACTGGTTGTGCTTCTTATGTGTTCCTCCATCGGCGTACAAGCAGCCACTTGCCGCAGCGGTGAAGCGGCAATGCGCGGTGGCGAAGCAGGTCTGTCTCGTGACCAGTCAGCGGCGGACTCTAACGAAACAGCTGAGAAAACCTCATCCGATATCTTGGGGAAATGCATTGGTGGTATCACCGGCATATTCGGCACGACTAGCTTCCCTGATCTCTCGGCAATCTGGCAGATGATCAAAGACAAGGTGTGCTCAATCGCTAGCTCTCAAGTGCGCGGCGTGGTGTCCCAGGTCAACGGTGAAATCAATGGCGTCATGACTCAGGTGAACGGTGCCGTGACTGACACGATCAACCAAACCGGTGTCAACGACACGGGAATGGGCACTGTGATCAGCAGCGGTGACACGAATATCAGCGGTCCATCCGTGCAAAACACCAAAAGCTCCGGCTCTACGGACTCTGCGTTTTGGAATGACATCTGGAAGTAATAACCATGGAGGTGGCCGTCATGAAACAGATCGAGGAATTGGCAAGCAAGCAGTTAGAAGCTGGGGGGCTGATCTTGGCTCTCCCACCTAAAGTCATGCTCGACATTGAGCAATATCGGATTGCACGCAATGAAGCTCTGGCATGCAACGATGACAACAACCTTCTGCTCGTGGAGGAGCTGAGTCAGCGGTGGCAAACCGAAGCTATGAATTTGGCTCGTTGGTTGTCCGCTCAGTTCCCTGATGACGAGCGGTCAGTGGAGTAGATTCATGAACCGACCTCAGACCACTGCAGATCTGCTAATAAAACACTCATGGCCTGCTGGGCAGACCATGGACGTGGCTTGTCCAAACTGTGCAGCTACGGTGGCCACGCAGATCAGTGTCGTTCGTGAAGACGACCTGCCGTTAAGGCCCGAAGACTGTGAGGACTGCAACGCCCAGTTCGAGGTTTACCCGGACGGCAAAACCGTTTTGGTATCAGCTCCCGCATCAGGCCAGCTTAGTGATCGTGCACTGAAGGCAATCAAGTTTTTTGAATCACTTACATTCGACCCTAACGGGCCCCGGGATTGGCCATTCACCACAGAGGTTGAAACTCTGGTGACAGTTGCCTGGCTACACGAGTTTGAGGACGGCACTCTACAGTTCTTAGATGCTGATCAGCAGCCGCCGCATGTCTACAGCCCGCGCCTGGATCCTGAAGCGCTGGAGCGATTTTGCGAAACGAACATCGATGCGTACCGATCTTTCCATGACAAGCACGAAGTAGCACTTGATCGTCGCGAGTCCGTGGCCATGACTCCTTTTTGGTAATAGAGAAATCCGCTGCCACCAATGAGAGGAAATACCATGGACTTAGTTGCTCGCAGAGCCGTCGAGAAAAGCATCATCATCGCAGCCGCAGAAGGCTTGATTGCTGCTGGGTGCACAGTTTCGGTTATTGAAGGTGAAAAGGTATTTCTTACAGATAGCTCAGACCCCGTCGCGATTGATACAGCTTTGCACGCATCGGGGGAGCCAGGTTTCCTGGTTAAAAGACTAATCGACGGGGTTCTACAAGAAGGTTGGGTCGATTTTGTCGGAAATACGGGCATTGAAATCATCACAGCAGACACCAAGCTGAAACTAGGCAGTGCATTGCAGGCGGCCAACGCATTAGCCTTAAAGCTGCGCGCCGAGCAAGTCGAGGGCAGAGGAAGCGAAGTGGATCTTCGTAACTTGGACATTGAATCAACGGATATAACACGAGCAATACGCCAACTTCGCAAGCACGGTTTCAGAATCATACGCAATGATTTGATCCCAGTGAGTCCTCATCAACTTTACGAAGACACCACGGCTGTAGCGTGCGACATGCTTGGTATGGTTCCAAGCCGATTTAACAGAGCTTCGCTGCAAGTGCAGAGGATCGCGTTAGCAATCGAAAATAATCTATGTGAACCCGACGATACGCATCTAACGAAGGATCAACCCAATGAGTGATAAAACTGAGCAGTTGCCGCAGCTTCCACAGGGTTTGCGAACCGAGCTTCACGTTGTCAGCAATAAAGGAATGACCGGTAACAAATCGTGGGTTCTGCGCGACTTGAAGACGGATGAGCTGTATGAGCTTACGCCCAGCACCATTTCGGGTTGGGACATCCCCGAGGGCCAGCTCGACGGCCCTGGCATCATCGTAACGATGGTGCCCGATTGCGTAACGCTGCAGCTGAGCAATGGACAGCTGTATCGCGACCTCCCCCCCCCTGATGCTCTGCGTTTGAAGAAATAGATCATGCAAAAGATTGATGAGGAAGAGGTTTTGAAAACTGAAAATCAGTCTGGAAACGATCAAAAAAAACGCAATGTTTGGCCGATTGCAGCTGGTTTCGCGATTGGTCTTCTTACCCCATTCGTTTTTTTAGACGAGCCCAGGTCGATCGGTCTATTTTCGCTTTTGGTAGTTTGCGTCACCGGGGGGATGGTTATGGGTTGCGTAATGTCCGTGATCAGCAATTTAGCCAACAGATCATAGGAACAACCGCTGCATACCACCGGCCCTTTACGGGCCTTTTGCAGTACCAGGGTGCGGTGTACGCGTCCGTGAAATCGGCAGGTATCCTAATGCTCATTGCTTCCAAAAGCGGCTGTATCTCAGTGTCAAAACTGGTTAGTGAAACGGACAACGTTTGGACGCTAGAGGTTGAAAATAGTCTGCATCGTGTCAGCAAAAAGGACAGCCGACAGCGCGCATTCAACGCTATGTCCGACGCCTTGGAATGGGCTGGTGCCGACCAGGAAATGATCGATCATTTTGTTGCTCTTGAAGCTGAAAAATCGGCAGTCAGCAATCAGGTGCTGGGTTGAAGGAAGTATTGCAGCATTACACCAGGTGCCGTTGGCCAGTTGATCGAACACAACAGAAGTAGGTAGGAAAAGCCGACCCCCGCTCATTCCTTGAGCGGGGTGCTTGGGTTTAAGCGCGCATTTTCTTAGCTTCTGGTGCGGCATTCCCCTGCAGCACTGTCGACTTCGGCGTCCACGTCGAGACGTAGTTGTCGTCAGCTTGCATCAGCTTGAGCTCTGTCATCACATCACGTGAGTCATCCCTCAGGTTTTCCAGGCGACTTTGCTGCTGGAATGGTTTCCCCTTTTCTATCTTGGCCTTGGCCAGCTCATCCCTCTCCCCAATCCGGGAGTTTTCAGCGTCAGCTCGCCAAGCTTCAAACCGGTCCAGGAAATTATCAATGCGGCTGATGAAGCCTGGCAGGCTGAATTTGTCGTCGGTTCGATATACCAGGTTATCTGGCTCGTACGAATCGTTGCCTGTAACCGTGAACTGAATCTTGTTCCGGTTGCAGGAGACGTCGATCTCAAATCCCCTGTAGGTGCCAACACGGATGATTGCCGCACGCTGGAAAGTGTCCTCTGCCTTGCGGTCGACGGCCACCTTCATGCTGCCCATGATTGCGCCCAGGAGCTGGTCTTTGTTGTCCTCGCCATAGCTCTTTGCTGCCGTTTTGAACAAGAAGCTGGAACCTGTTCCGGCATCGCGTTTGGCGATCTCGCCATTCCAACGAGCGACCGATCTGTCAGCTCTTTTGTCTGCTTCTTCAAGCCAGGTAATCCTGCTATCCAGGGCATGTTGATTTCGCTTGTAGTTGGAGAACAGCGCCTCCACTTTCTTCAAGTCAGCAGCAAGTTGGACTTGGAGGAAAATAAGCGGATTACCGGTTGCAGCGGCCTTCATCTCTGCAGCGTTGGCAGCTTCGCTGGCCACGTCGTCAATGACACGCTGAAGGCCATCCCCTTTCCGGAACTGCTCGATGCCGGCAGCCTTGTATTCGATGGTCTGCCACATCCGGCTGTCATAGGTCTGTTTGGTCGCATAGCGCAGGATTTCGATCTCAAAACCGTCTGGATCCTGTTCATAGAACATGTTGCCCTGACGCTCGATTCGACCGTCACGTTGTTCAAGATCGCTTGGGCGCCAAGGGGCGTCGACGTGGTGTAGGGCAACCAGTCTGCGTTGTACGTTAGTACCTGCACCCATCTTCGTGGTGGAGCCAAGCAGCACCCGAACATCACCGCGATTCATTTCGTCAAAAAGCTTCGACTTCTGCAGGTCTGTATTGGCTTCATGGATGAATCTTACCTGATCTGCCGGCACGCCCTTGTTGATGAGCTTCGTACGGATCTCCTCGTACACGCTGAACGATGCGTTGCCAGCCAAGATTTCGTCCATGGAGATGACCTCCCCATCGTCGTCATCATCAAGGGAGGCTTCTGGAGCGGTTTCCTGTCGCTTTTTTCCTTTGGGGGTGGAAAGGTCGCAGAATACCAACTGAGTGCCTTGGCGAGCATCCCAAGCCTCCCAGATGCGGTGTACGTTTTCCACGCAGGCATTCACCTTACTGCCAATGAAGTCATCAGAGTCAGGATCGATCAATCGGAAATCTAGCCCCGCCTTCCTGGCATCGTTGGTGATCTTCAGCGGGTTGTCGATGCGCGGATCCCGTGGAAGGTGTTCCATACGGTAGATGATCGAACCCTTGTTCCAGCTCCGGATAACACCGCCGTCAGCACGATGAATTGGCTTACCGTGATCATCCAGTACCTCGGATTGAACACCCATGTATTGGGCTTGTTCATTGGAGCGTTCAACGATGATGTTTTGAGGACGACCGCCTTTAACCCTAGGCACTGGGAATCGTGTCCCTCGTTCTGCGGCCTGTTGTTGCAGATCTGCCCTGGTGATGACGTCCGCAAAGGTTCGGTACATCGTGTTCAGCTCAGGGACATTTTGGAATCTTGAAAATCTTGAATTGAGTCGGTAATTCACACCGGTGGCATCCAGCTCCCAGCCGGTAACCACTTGGCCGAAGGTAGAAGCCCAGGCATCGAAGTGTACGATCCCGCGTTCTTTCAGTTCGTCATACTGCATGTACCGCTGAACGGTATAAAGCTCAGCTATGGTGTTGCTCAAAGGCGTACCAGTAGCAAGGAAGACTCCTCGACCGTCGTACTTCTGCTGCAGGTACCGACATTTAACAAACAGGTCGAAGGCCTTTTCGGAGCCTGTAAGGTTCCCCAGACCGGAAATCCGGCTCAGCGACGTGGTTATGAACAGGTTCTTGAATTCTTGAGCCTCATCAACGACCAGCGCATCGACACCCAGATCTGCAAAGGTCACTGCCTGGTCTTTAGCACCTGTATCGGCTTTTTTCTCCAGGCGTTCCTTCATCCGCTCTTTGGCCTTCTCCATTTCCTTGATGGTGATGCGATCCCCGCGGTCGTTCTTGAGATCGATGATTGCATTGCTCAGGTCGCTAATTTGCTCCTGGAGCAATTTTTCAAGAGTGTCCTGAGGCATCCCGATTTTTTTGAACGAGCTATGTGCAACTACGACGGCATCCCAATCACCCGTTGCGATACGGGCAAACAGGCGCTCGCGGTTTTCCTTTTTGAAATCTGACTTCTCAGCAACCAGGACATTAGCGTCTGGGTAAAGTGAGTAGATAGCGTCTTTCCATTGCAGCAACAGATGGTTGGGCACAACAAGCATCGGCTTGTTCAGAAGCCCCATCCGCTTGCTTTCCATAACGGTCCCAACGCACACCAGTGTCTTGCCGGCGCCGACGACGTGATCGAATAAAGCGGTTCCGTCTTGAATGCCCCGCCAGATCCCATCCTTCTGATGAGGACGCAGCGTGATGTCGAGTGATGCACCAGGTAACTGGAGGTGAGAGCCGTTGTACCGCGATGGAATATTGGTATTGAACCTGTCGTTGTAAAGCCTGGCCAGCTCCACCCGCTGCTCTTTGTCCTCCCAGATCCAGTCAACAAATGCCTGGCGCAATTCATCTGCTTTCTGGTTGGCTGCGGCGGTTTGAGTTTCGTCAACCTGCATGATGGGTTGGCCGCGATCATCTCGGCCGACTTCGGTTTTGACTTGAATTGATCGGTTGGTTAGTACCGCTTCAATCAGTTTGTTTGCCGGGTACGCTTCAGTACCCCAGGTAACACGACACGTCGTGTTGTCACCCTGACCAATATCAGCAATCCATTTTCCGAGCGCTGCCTGGTAGCTGATGCGTCTCTGCACATCACCAAGCAGGTGAACCACGAATTTATCGACGACGGTATCAGGTACCCAGGTTGAACCCAGTTGGACAGAGATGTCGACCGGATCGATGTCTGCAGGTTGAACCGGGCGCAAGGCGTCTACGTTATGCGAAAAGCGCGGGTCTTGCTCTGCAGCCCTGATAGCACCACGAAGCTTAGCTTTCACGTTCCCTGTTAAATACTGGTCTGCTGTCTCCCATCGGTCCTTTCCAGGATTGAAATAAATCAAACCTCGCAGATCAGCAATGATGTCTTCTTCGGAACGACCGCAAAGGCGAACCATGCGTTCCAGGTCAACACGGCCGACCTGGTTCATGGAAACGACTAAGGCATCTGTCGCCGAATCGACATGCCGAACTTCCTGACGAGGTGTCATCACGCGACGGCTGAAAATCGATGCCTTATCAGCTTTTGGGGGACGAGCGGCCACATCATGCTTGCGGGCCATATCTGCTGATATGCCCCGGTCGTAGTTGCTTTCCAGCGCATTCAACAATGGATATTCAGGATCGTCGCACATGGCCAAACGGTTAGCCTGGCTGCTGATATGGCCATGTTTTCGAATGAACCGATCGTACAGCGTGTTGAGTCGAGTCCGGTGCAGATCGAGGTCGCTTTCGATGCCCTCGGATTGTTCTGCTGCCATCAAAGTCCGTAGGGCATTCCTGACCTCGATCATGCCCTTGATTCGGTCGCCTGCACGCTCGTTTTTGGGTGTGATCAGTTGATAATCAGTCTTGGCCAACTGGTCGGGAAGGCGTCGAGCTATTAGGCCAGCCTCGGTGATGAAGTAGGAGCCGACTTTCAGATTCTCAGGAAGTACCAGCTCAGGTTTCTCATCTGCAGCGTCAACCAATTCTGGAGACGAATTAGCTTTGTAAACGTCACGTGGTAATGCTTCCAACCGAGCGGAGATCTCAGCGGCCAGATCCCGACCAGGCTCCCCGATCAAATCAGCGGTGTCTCGGTGCATGTTCCGTGAAATGACCATGCGACCGGCCATCTGCCAAGGGTTTTCAATGAAATACTGGTTGATGGTGATGGGGGCACCTGTCTCACGATCTCGTATATCGCCGACATTTACCCATCGCTTGTCAGTTTCCTCACCAGGTATCGCTTTCTGGAAAAACACAATATCGGTCGTGACTTCCGTCAGCGCGTTCTCTTTGAAAGCAGTGTTTGGCAACCGAATCGCGCCAAGGAAGTGGGATTGTTCAGCGATGTGCTCACGAGCTCTGCCGTTCGCTGCATCCAAAAAGTAGCGACTGACGACTACTCCCATCACGCCACCTGGCTTGAGCTTGTCGAGGGATTTGGCGAGAAAGTAGTTGTGGATGGAGTACCCGCTCAACTCGCGGTGATGGGGATCGTAGAGTGATTGCGAGCCGAAAGGAGGGTTGGCCACGCACGCGTCAAAATAACCGCTGGGAACGACAACATCCTGCAGGCCCCGGTTGAGATAGGTAGCTGTAGGGTAAAGGTGCTTACCTATCTCCGCTGTCAGAGGATCGAGCTCGACTGCAGTAAAGTGGCTTTCTTTCCGAATCCCTTCGGGCATCAAGCCAATAAAGTTGCCAGTGCCGGCAGCTGGCTCGAAGATCTTACCGCCCGGGAATCCAAGCCGCTGCATGCCCTCATAAATCCCCCCAATGACAGCAGCAGAGGTGTAGTGGGCATCTTGAGTCGAGCGCCGAGCTTTCTCAAATTCATCTTGGCTGAGAAGCGCGCCCAGTTCCTGGTACTCCCGCTGCCAAGCCTGATTACGATGGTCGAACGCCTGAGGCAACCCACCCCATCCAACATATTTGACCAGTATTGCCTGTTCTGCTGGTACAGCTGCCCGCTTCTGCTCACGCAGTCGCTGCAGTAGCTGGATCGCCTCTACGTTGTCCCGAAACTTGGCTTTTGCCCCACCTAAACCCAGCGAGTCAGCCGCGGTGATCGCGTAATCGGTTGGTGTTAAAGTTCTGTGTTCACTTCCTGCAGGGCCAGCACTTCGTGCTCGGTCAGGCCGGTTTTGTGCTCCGCTGGGAGGCTGTGGAGTGCTTCCAGTTCCAAGCGTTGCTGCTCCAACACTTTCCCCAGCAGAGTCAGTTCCCCCTCGCTCTCCAGTTGCTTCAACTGCGTGGGGCTGTTCAAGGCCCAACGATCCAGAATTTTCCAAGACTGTGGGCCGAACGACGGAGACTGACGAATTGCCTTGATTGTCTCCGAGTTCAGTTCCCGGCTTGCGATTTCCAACGGTTGGGTTTGATTTGTGATCATGCTGTTCTCCTTGGTCGTCATCGATGTCGAGACCGGCTTCGAGGGTCTCTATGGCGTCTACGGTTTCTTGAAAGGCGAAATCAAAGCCCAATTGGGCTTGATCGTGGGACGGCCTTTTCCTACGCATCGTATAGTACTCCGTCTAGTTCGTATCATAGTCATTATACGAAATGCGTAACAGAGTACAATTCTTACCGGCATTTGAGGATGACCGTCCGCGAATTCAGTGGGATTTTAAGCGTTGTAAGAGGCGCCGTAGCAGCAGGTCGCAGCCACATATTCCGGGTGAAGATGTAGCTGCAGTCGCTGTCCAGTAATGAGCTTTCGGGCAGGTTCTAGATCTTGAGAGAGCACAATCGCAAGGTAGGCAAACAAGAGCTCACGCATCCGATTATTTTTGCTGCTCATATGGCTGATCAGCCCGAGTACTGGATGGTTGAGCGGATTGCCAATCAGTGATTCGCTTTCCGCTTGCAACTGGTCCATCAGGTAAGCCAAAAGCTCCGTGTGTTCATCAGAAAATTTTCGATCAGAGCGTTGCTGCCATTCAGAGAACTCTTCAACGACACAGCTGAGTTCTGCCCAGGTGACTGATTGGTTGGGTAGAGTTTGGGTCGACATTCAGTATCCTCCCGAGAGATTAGGATTGTTTTGTCTGACGATCTGCCATCTCATCAGCTGTTTCGCCATGCAGCGTGTAGAAATCTTTGTCCCGCCAGGCTGCACACATTTCTTCGGGAAGCCCGGTGACCGACGCCATAAAGACTTCGCAATCAGCATCGTCGAATACGGTCATTGCGCCGTTGCGCTTGATGAGATCCGGATATGCCTTTTGGTCTGCCTCCACCACGTCTGCGGGAACCGCATCCGAAACAAGCCCAATGAGACTGATATACCTCCAGTGAGCATCATCCAAGGCTTCAAGCTGATCCGGAGTAGCTTTCATTAATTTTGCAGCAAATTCGTCTGGTTTCATGGCTTGGCCCCTGATGGATTTATCGAGGTTTGATTTGGTTTGGGAGATTGGTACGAATGCTGGGTGCGAGCGTGCGGTTGTAGTCCGCGCGGATAGCCGCAAGCTCCGCGAGATCCCCCTCACTGGCTTGCCGGCGATGCATTTTGGATTGCACAAGATCAAGGGTCAGTTCGAAGGACGATCGCTCGGCCTGCGTCCAGGCTCTCGAACGCTCAGCGTCTACATGAACTCGGCCTTGGACGGGGGTTTGCTGCCAACCACCCGCTATACGTGTGTTGTCGTAGATGTCTGTGCCGCTTCGATTCGTCACGTGCATTCGGTCGACCAAATTGGCGGTTTCCAGCCGATCAACAGTGAGCGGCAGTCCTACAAACGCCAGGTCGTGGTTGGTTCGGTTGGACCAACGCCCAAAGCCATTGGCCTCGTGTTGCAGCTCGTACCGATGGTGAATGCTAAGACGGCTCACCAGGTCATTAACGGCCAACACACGAGCATCGATCCGGTACCCAGCTGATTGCAGCTTGCTGCAGAGCTTTGCCAGGCTGTCTGGATCGCGCATTGTTCCATCGATGACCAGGTTCCTGCGCTCTTTAATGGCCAGGTTCGTGAGTTTCACTGCCCAGCCTGCAGCATCACGATGCGTAAGATCCGCTGCGTCACGGTCATTTTCACGCATCAGCTTGAGTAGGTGGGGGTGATACTTGCGCAGTTCGTCAGCGTCAATCTTGATTGAGTTGCCACCCAGCTCAGTCGTGGCATAACTGCTGAGGGCCGCTTTCCCCGCCCCGGGTTGCCCCCCGAGGATGATTGCAACTGGTTGCTGCACCGGTTTGCTGAGCATCAAAGCGTGCTGGGCAATGTCTTCAAAAATAAGCTGATGCTCTTCGGCCTCAAGCCTGAACTGCGATTGATCGTCTTTAGGGAATGTCTGCTGATGCCTTTCGCCGGATTTGATGCCTTTTGCAATGGCCAGCGCCTCGACACGAAGCTCATGGATGGAAAGTGACTTGTCGTCTATCAGGCCTGTAGCCTTGAGAACCTGTTGTAAAGCTGCACGGGTTCGGTCCCAGGCTCGGCCCAGAAACGTGCGTTCGTCTTCAGCCACAAATGCGAAGACTTCTTCAGCACGGAACAGCTCGCTTTTATCAGCGTAGTTTTTATCAACATAGGCCCAGATATGGCTTAGCGTTGATTCGTTACGCGTTTCAAGAACGCGAGAAAGGAGCGCTCTTTTTTCTTCGGGATCGAAGGTGTTGAGCCCAAAATGCCCGAGGAGCTCGTGGCGCAAGGTTCGGACGATGGCCCCTTCGTCACCCATATTGGAAGCGACAATTGTGATAAGTCCACTTCCTGGATGGTAGGCTCCGTCGATGCGGATTCCGATTTTTTCGCGTGATGCTTGCGGTCCATAAATATCCTCCTGGTTCGCCCTGACAAGATTTCTCAGGGGGATGTTTCCATTATAGTCAGCCAAGAATCGATCAACGACCGCCTGTGCTTCCTTAACGCTCAAACCTTTGCTCTGATCGTCCATGGCCAGTCCTCAAATCTGAGCCCGTACCTGGGCGCCGTAGTTCGCGATTACACGACGTACGGTGTCGACGTCATCTATGGATATTTTGCTACGTTCCAGCACGAGCTCAGCCTGCTCCTGTCGCAATTTTGCAAGGGCCTCAAGGTCGGGCTCAGCCTTAGACCTTTCCTCGTGGATTGCCTGTGATCGTGCCGCGAGTGCGTTCCCGATGGTTTCCATCGCGCATTCGTATTCTGCAACCTGCTGGCTGGTCAATGGACCTGGCATCTGGGAGCCCTCGTGCTGTCGTTTGAATGTTTGGTAAAGCAGAGCAATCCCTGCTGCAAGAAACAGCGCTGCGTGAACCAGCTCGCCCGGGACGTCGAACCCGTGGTGAACTGCAAGCACTGCGTAAGAAAGCCCAATGATCGAGCTGCCAATCGCCACACAGGTACGCCAAATCCGCTGCTTAAGCATCAGCATCGCTCTGCTTATCTTTGACCAAGGTTAGGGTGTAGGCTTCATTCATCACCGTCATCAGATTTTCGGCAGTTTCAGGACTCTGGCAACGGAACAGCACAAGAGCGCCGAGAATCTTCATCGCCCGGTCGATGTGAGCCGGTACAACCAGGTCGAGTGGTTCGACGTTGTAAATGTTCGCAAAGGCCACCCCTTCCGTTCCTGTGATGCTTAGCGTTCTGTCAATCGACGCCGAGACAGCGGGTGGTACTGCAGCTTTGCTCTCATCATCGACCATCATCAACGACACAATGAAGGGTACGCTTTGGCCTTTACCATTCGCGGCGTAATACGCAGGGACAAACTTCATCTCATCTTCGTTGAACATTATTTTTTCTCCCAACGGTTCACATCAAGCGCGAGGAATGGATCTTTCATGCCGCTTTGTTCATCAAGCGACCCGAATGCCGCAATGTTCTTAGCGCGCTCTTTAAGCCAGCTATCAAATATTGACTGGGCCTGTGAATCGGTGACTTTTACGAGCTTTCCATTTTGAGAGAAGAAAACCGGCATCCTGAATGTTTTGCTATTGTCGACCGAAATTGCAACCTCAAACCAGGTGTTGTTGCCATCAGCGACTTTGAAAAATTCAGCGTGCATTCCCTGAATCAGCTGCCGTTGCACGCCTTCCTGCTCATGCTGATTTTTCGACTGATCGCACCCAGCAACAAGGATTGCAAGCAACAGAGGTAACAAACGTATAAACATGTATTGCTCCTTTCTTTCTCACCAACCAGGCGGTGAGTTTGGGTGCGTGATCGAGGCATCAAGAATCGGCGATGACTCAGGGCTCAACCCCCAGGCGTAATATCCAAGCCCAGAGAAATAGTAAGCGGGAGCATCATTGATAGTTCCAATGACCTCTGCGTAATCCATAAAAGCATTCATGACGTCCGACATTCTGAGATCGGGACTGCCGAATGACGTGCGCAATACCTCTTCAGGGCTTGCTGTGAGTCCAGATCCTGCCGTTCCACCCATAACTGACAAGACCCGTAGCCGTGTCCATTCTTGACTGGGCATGCGTTTCATATGACCAAGGACCAATGCTCTGAAATCATCCAGAAAAGGTGCCAAGCTGAGGTCGTGCGCAATAGCATTCTCAATCTGAGGCACGGTCAGCTACCCCTCTTTTCAAACTCAAACTCAACCTTCCAAGCTTCACGGTTGAGCTTGAGTTTTGCGGAAAAAGCACTGTTGTTTTTGGGGCTGACAAAACCACTGAGTTTTTCAGTAATTCCGTCTGTGAGGAGTGCTTTGAGTTCAGCATCATTCAAAGCCCTGCCCAGTAACTCTGAAAACATTTTGAATTTGCATGATGGACACTCAAGCGTCTTCCCTGTGGCTTCGAGAATGCCCGGGCATCGAGGGCAGTTAAGCGGAGCGAGTATTATTTGCTCCTTGGAGGATGTCTCGCTCTTGGATGTATTAGCACCAGAATTTTCAAAGAGAGGCTTGGTCTTGCCGGTGGCACGATCTAATGACAGGCGCGCCGAGAATTTCGTTTTTTTCTCACGGCCTATTAAGTTCTGAAGTAGTCGTGTCTCACCCTTCTTAAGTAAGGCTTCAATATCTTTTGCTCCAAGCAGCTTGCCGAACGCTTCATGCCAGAGGACAAATTTGCATTGGCTGCAAGCAGTACGTTTCCCTTTGTTCTGTAGCTCGCCAGAGCAGTTTGGGCAAGGAATTTGCTCCCCTGGTGAAGGGGGAAGATCTGCCATTTCAGCGACTTTGGCCACCTCAACAACTTCCCGAACGAATCGTTCGGCATATTCCATGAACTCAGAGTGGGTGAGTGTGCCACTAGCGACCTTATCCAGTGACTGTTTGAAATAGCCAGCCTGTGCCGGGTCTTTCACCTTCATGGGAAGAGCATCGATCAGGTTTCTGGCCTGCGCGCTCGTCATGAGTTTTTTCTTGCCCTTCGGCGCAGATACGAAAAGCTCTCGCTTTTTCATATCCGCAATAATCCCGGCACGAGTGGAGGTTGTCCCGATGCCCTCACCTTCTTTGAGGAGTTTACGAAGCTCCGGATCGACTACATACCTGTGCAGGTTCTTCATCGCATCAAGCAGCATGTTGTCGTCAAATCGCGGTGGCGGCGTGGTCATTTGGTCGACCATGCTGCAAGACAAGCACGAGACGCTATCCCCCTCACTCAGCGCTGGCAGCGTCAACGATGGAAGGTTGTCCTCTTCCAGCTCTGTACCATCCAATGGCGGTGGCTCTTGATAGATCGCTTTCCAACCCAATTGTACGGGGGTGGTACCACTGGCCGTAAAAGCTTCACCATCAATATCTACGTGCAGCGTTGCGGCCTGATATTTGTAATCGCTGGCAAACTGAGCCAGGTATGCCCGAACAACCAGGTCGTAAACGTTTCGCTCTCGTTCAGTCCACTCGGCCAGGTTCACTGTTTTTTCGGGAATGGAAGGCACTATGCCGTGGTGCGGAGTTGGCTCCCCGGTCGGTGTGCGAACTTTCGCGTCATCGAATGCAGCCGATTTATGGGAGTGGTTTAGCAGGTCAGCAATCTGGGTCAGGTCAGGACGAATTTGCAGCACTGCCGCTATCACTGCAGGCGCTTCATCGTGATGAGCTTCTGAAAGGTGCCTGACATCCGTTCTTGGATACGTCATGACTTTGTATGTGTCGTACAGCTTCTGAGCCGCTTCCATGACTTCCTGAGCGGAATAGTCATACCGGCTGAAACCTTCCATCTGCAGCTCGTTCATAGAGAGAGGTAGTGGAGGTTTCTTGCTTTTATCGACTACAGCGCTTTCGGTAACAGAACCTGTCTGGCCTTTGACCTTTTCTGCAATGGACTTGGAGACTTGAGTGTCGACCACACGCCCATCATCATCCAGGCCAGATTGATCAGCCCGCGGTTTCCACCGAGCCTGAAAGTCCGGACCTTCGGTTGGTTTCAGTTGTACGGTGACTACTTGATAGGCGTGAGGCTTGAATTCCTCGATCAGCCTGTCGCGCTCCCTGGCTATATAGAGCAGAGGCGTTTGTACGCTCCCAACGGGTAGCAAACCCTGCTGTCCTACCTCACGGCCGCGCAAGGTCATCGCTCTCGTGCCATTCATACCCAGCAACCAGTCGTAGCGACTGCGAGCAAGGCCCCAGCGCCGCCACCCGGTGAACTGAGGTTCTGTGTTATCCCGAATGTTGGCAAGTGACTCTTTGATTTTTGTAGCGTTGTAGTCGTTGATCAGCACCCGACGTACAGGCTTCTTGAATTGGAAGTACTCGAGGGCTTCATCAACAAGGCACTGACCCTCCTCGTCGGAATCACCAAGGTGGTGAACAACATCACACCACTGCAACAATTCTTTAAGCTTTGCGATACGAGCCTTCTTTCGTGGATCTGGCAAAAGCTTCCATGCCCGAGCTCCAGGGATAATAGGTAGATCAGCCATCCGCCAAACCTTTTTCTTGCCGGCTGTCAAAGGCACGTCGTCAGGAAGGTAGTGGTCCGGTGGAGCTTGTTGAAACGCATGGCCATCGAGCCAGATAAACCAATGCTCGCCTCTGCGTGCCCAGCCCGGCCCCTGATCTTCGGTGCGGCCCGGAATGGCCGAATAAATACCCTGAGAAAGCTGGGATTCCTTCTCGGCAATCCACAAAACCTTTTCCATTAAAAACTCCTTCCTGAACGAGGCTGAAATCAGCGTTTTTGCGGATTTGCATAAGGCTGATTCAACTTGCCTTGATTCCGTAGAATGGCTACCATACGGAAAATTATAACCCATTGCTAGGGATCGAGAAAGGACGAAACGATGATTCCATTACCAGTGGCTGAGCCGCCTGTACCGGTTTGTTTGGTTGAAGCGGCGCGAGATTACAGTTTGCCCCTTAGGGGAATGATCGCGCTTTGGATAACCGAGGGCGGCAGTACAGGGACTTTGAGCCCGAACACAAATGGCACGGTCGACCACGGTCCTTTCCAGATCAACACCGTGTGGGCTCAGAAATTAGAGCGTGAATTCGGCGTATCGCCCCAAATGATCACGACGAACTTCTGCTGGTCCGCTCGCGCCGCTGCATACATTTTGCGCTACGAGATTAACCAGGCGAATGGCAGCTTTTGGGATGGGGTTGGGCATTACCACTCCAGGACTCCGAAGTACAAATACCCGTACATCCAGCGTGTTTATAACAATTCGCTCAAGTTCTAGGAGGGCTCATGGCTAGACACGGACAAAATCAATCAGACGGAATGGGGGTCGTATGGCTGGTCATGATTGGCTTGATCGCATTTTTCGGATGGATGTTTTGGCATCGCTGGCACGGCACCATTAGCTACTGGTCGCTCAAGTGGGTTTGGTACCAGCTTGCTGTTTTCGATTGGCCATTTATGCCTGAGGTGATTCGCGAGTGGCGCGCACAAGCTGCGGGTATGGCAATGTATCCATCAAGGGTTACTTTCCCCGAGCTTTTGAGCATTCTCAATAAGGCTGGTTATTTTTACATTCCCATACCGCTTTTCTTCATCGCGAGGGGCTTTCTTGCAGCTCACCGTCACCCGATGAACAAAACGCGCAGGAAGGTCACGGTTGAAACCCTGCCTTGGATCATGTCCAAGCACTCCCCCGCTATCATTCCTTCCCTGTACTACGGCAACCCTCAAACTCTGCTGCTAAACGATGATCCGGTCGAGCATCGCAGCGCTGTGCATCCCGAAGAATGGACGCTTGAGCAAGGACTGATAGTAAATCACAAGTTAGATCGTGAACGCTGCGGACAACTCCTGATCGAGTTCCTAGGCAAGCCGGTCGCGACACTCAACGAATTGAGTCCGACAGAGCGTGCAATGTTCGCAGTGTTCGGCGCTCGCCTCCTCTCGGACGGAAAAGACATCCGCGTAGCCCAGCAGCTCCTGGACGACCTCAACCGCTCTTGTCACACAGGTACGTTTGAAGGGAAAAAAGGGTACCCGGATCTCGGTTTAACTGACGCAGCATTCAAAAAATACTCAGCTCATCCTGACGCTCAGGCCTGGCTCCTCAGACACCCCTACCCCCGAACGATGCTGTTCGCCATGCACAAGGTTGCATCCAAAAGCGGCAAGTTGCCCTCTTCCCAGTTTCGCTGGTTGAAAGGGATGGATCGTAACCTTTTCTATGCCTTGAACATCGGTCTGCGCAAAGCCCCATATCTCGAACAAGGTGCAGTTTTCACTCAGATGCAGTGGGAAGAGTTCGCGGAAAACGTGGGTTATCGCCTTACCGAGCCATTCATTGAAGACGCGATTGATGGCGTCGAAAAATATCTCGCCAAACTAGGTTTGGTCGCCCGACAAGGAGAAACACAATGAAAAATCGCGACAGAATTCGACAGTACGATTCGTCTCTCCATGTCCACTTTGGATCTACCGGCGAGCGCCGTGCAGTTACGGCACTTTCGTTGAACGACAGTCTCCAGGTTCGCCTGGATGGAAAACGTCTGCTCTGGTCCAACTCTGCACAAGGGGAAAATCATGAGTGTTTGCTTGAAGAGTTCGGGTCCGATGCTCTGGCTGGTAATGCTTTTGAAGCAATGCAACATGCGCTCGACCGCTACTCACGGCGCCGTGTGATATTCAGCCGTGTGAAAGGTGCCGTTAAGTGGGGCTTACTGCCGGCGTTCGGTCTGATCTTTGCCCTCGGTTTGAACATGTACGCGGCCCGAATGACCGGTATCACTTCGCAAGCTGCACCTGGACCATCGGGCCAGGTGAATGAGCAGCCTGCTTTCAACCCAGGTGCAATGCAGCCTGGCTTTGCACCGCCACAACAGCCTCAGAATCTCCAGCTTGGTAACATCCCCGGGCTTCCACCAGCTGCTGACCCATCAATCGTCAAGCAAGCCATCAATGCAGGTACCAAGGCTGGTAAATACGCTGTACAGCTTTCTCAGGGGGGTAAAGGGACTGTCTATGTGTTCTCTGATCCATCTTGCCCACATTGCCGCAATTTTGAACCAGAACTTGAAAAGCTCGCTGCTGACTACACCATCCAGCTTTTTCCGGTATCAGTGATCGGCGGGCCTGAGTCCAGTACTGCGATTGCCCAAATGCTTTGCGCTAAACCTGAAGACCGTGCCAATTACTGGAAAAAGATCGTCAAGGGTGATCGCCTCGACGCACCGACTTGCCCCGAAGGCGAAGCCGCCGTATCGGCCAATGACCAGATATTCCGCAAGCTGAATTTCTTGGGCACTCCCACAGTGGTGAACACCAGCGGCGAACAAACTCCGCTGACCCTTCCGAATACCGCCCGGGCCATTTCGCAGTGGCTGGATCAAACAAAGGCGCAGTGAGGATATTCATGGGCAAGTACATCCGGTACACCGATGAATTCCTTGCCCGTGTGCGTGAGGACGCAGACCTGGTGGGGATCATAGGAAGAGACATCACCCTTAAAAAGGCAGGCAAGGCATTTAAGGCGTGCTGCCCTTTTCACGGAGAGAAAACACCCTCTTTTGAGGTATCGCCTGAGCGGAACACATACAAGTGCTATGGGTGCCCCGCACAAGGCGATGCGATCAAGTGGATGATGGAGTTTCACAAACTCCCCTTTCAAGAAGCAGTTGCCGCTGTGGCGTCGGACTCAGGGATCGTGGTTCCTGAATCACAGGTTGATGACTCAGCCGAATCGCAAATGCGCCGAAGTCGCTTGGCGTCTTTAAGCAAAGCCCTGCAAGACGCGTCGCGTTTATACGCGGGTGGCATCGAACGCAGTCCCACAGGTCGCCAGTACCTCACAACCACCCGCAGGCTTTCGGAAGAAACAATTACTTCCTACCAGTTGGGTACCGTCGCGACCGGCGTCGTTGAGCTGTTGGCTAAGCGTCACGATCCAGAAATACTCATTGAGTGCGGGCTGGCCATCCGTGCGGAGGACGGTCGTCTATTTGACCGCTTCCGCAACCGGATCATGATTCCGATCTACAACGAAAGCGGTGCTTTGATCGGGTTTGCAGGACGTTCCATGATCGAAAAGCCCGACCGAACACCCAAGTACCTGAATTCGCCTGAAACTGAGCTTTTTCATAAAGGCAACGAGTTGTATGCGTTGAACGTCGCCAAGTCGGCAATTCGTAGCGCTCGGCACGCTATCGTCGTTGAAGGCTATTTCGATGTGCTCACGGCTCACCAGGCCGGTGACTGCAGAGTGGTGGCCCCCATGGGGACCGCCCTTACAAATACTCAGGCAAGACGGCTATTCAGCAATGCCGACACCGTGACATTTGCCTTCGATGGGGATAAGCCTGGCCGATCTGCTGCGTTACGAGCCTCTGCAGTTGTTTTAGAGGAAATCCGCGACGGTAAAACAGCCCAGTTCCTTTTTCTACCCGAGGGCAGCGACCCCGATCAGCTGATCGCTTCGCATGGGCTTGATGCATGGAACGATGCATTGGCTACAGCATATCCATTGAGCAGGTTTTTGGCCGACTACGTGAAGCACGGCTTGGATATGGACGTACCAGAATCGCAGGTCCGCGCTGCTGAAAAGGCACGCAAAATACTCGCCCGCGTCCGTGAGGCAACCCTCTACAAACAAGCTCTTACCGCTCAGTTCGAAAGAACGATCGGTATGGCGTTGCCCGCCTAGGAGATCACCAAATGTCTCTCGACTCACAACACGAGATCAAGCCTGGCCGCATATCAAGGGACGTGCGCAGCTCTTGGACCAGGTTCAATGTTGCACTGTATCGCCCGAACAACTTCAAGCTTGCACTTTTAGCCATAGCTGGCCTGCTGTTCTATCAGCCAGTCTTGTGGCCGGTCTGGATCCTCTTCTTGTCCATGCTAATCATGGCCTTTAAGGACCAGAAATTTCGCATGCCTATCCGCATGCCCAAAGACATTGGCGGCTTGGATCGAACGGATTATTACGAGGAGCTGGTAGAGGAAAACTTTCTTTGGGGCTTGCTCACAAAGTCGCGGCTTTTTCGCAGGCTCTTAGCTGCTGGGGGCATCATGTACCTCGGTTTTCTCCGTACCCCGAATACGGACGGAATTGCAGCGAGCGCTGATGAAGGCCGGGAGCTTTGGCTCAACAACTCCGATTGTCGTACCCACCTGTTTTTGCCAGGCACCACGGGCTCGGGCAAAAGTGAAACCCTGATGGGCATGTACTACAACGCCATCTGCTGGGGAACTGGAGCGTCGTACGGGGACGGTAAAGCTGACTCAAATCTTGCCTTCTGTCTCTGGTCGCTAGCTCGCAGGCATGGCCGAGAGGACGATTTCCTCATCCTCAACTACCTTACAGGCGGTATGGATCCCTTCGAACACATGGTGGCCAGGGAGTCTGGTCTTCATGCAATGAATCAGCCTCAATCGAACTCCATGAACCCTTTCGGGGACGCTGCGGCTGACTTCCTCCTGCAGCTGATGGCTTCCTTGCTACCCGTAGCCAGCGGTGACGGCGCTCAATGGCAGCAAAAAGCTCTCAACATGATCGATGCGCTGCTGCGTACGCTCTGTTACAAGCGCGCCAAAGGGGAACTTGAAATCTCCATCGGGGTGATCCGTCATTACCTGGCACTTCAAAACCTTGTCCAATTTTACATCGAGGGCCAGCAAGGGCTGATCCCTGAGCTGGCCTACCTGCCGATCAAAGCCTACTTTGAAACCGGCCTACCAGGTTTCAACCCACAACTCGCTGGTGATCCATCGAAGTGGGATGCAGAGGTGTTCAACCAGCATGGTTATTTGACCGGCCAGTTTGCTCGCACTCTGTCGATGATGATGGACACGTACGGTCATATTTTTGCGGACAAATTCCCGGAAATTGACATGCTCGATGTCCTCCTCAACGACCGGCTGATCGCAGTCATGATCCCGACTCTCGAAAAATCTGCGTCCGAGGCAGCATCGCTGGGCAAGCTGTACATTTCATCAATCCGGCTGATGATGGCCCAAAATCTTGGCTACCGCTTAGAAGGTACTCGGGCAGACGTCCTGGATACCAAAGCTACAAATGCCCCTAATCCGTACCTGATCATCAGCGATGAGTTGGCCTATTACTTCGCTGCAGGCATCGCAGTAATGTTTGCTCAAGCGCGAAGCCTTGGCTTCATGATGGTCGCCGCCGTGCAGGATATTCAGGGCCTTAAACGAGGCGAGGCTGCCGACGAGGCACCTTCCATGCTTGCCAACACCAAAGTGAAATGGGTGCTGGCCTTGGAAGACCCAGAGGACACGTACGATTACATTCGCAAGGCCGGTGGAGAGGCTTACTACAGCGTGCTCACCGGCTACGACCAGAACACCGGTGGTGCCTACCAAGCGCAGGGTGCAGCGAACATCGAGCGACGAAACAAGATCGAGCTTGGGGAGCTGAAAAAACTGCAGGCTGGTGAGGGAATGCTGATTTTTAAAGATGCTGTAATCCCAGCATCAAGCTTCTACATCCCCGACGATCACAAGAAAACCAGCAAACTTTCTGCCCGTATCAACCGATTCCTGCAGGTCGAGCGGCCGGAATTCAGCCGACTGCCACAAAGTGCTGAGCGCATCAGTAAGCAGGATACCCACTCTGTCGACTACATCGCGGCCCAGCTTCGCCGGGTCGAGAAACCCTACTACCCAGCCCTCGAAGACCCGATCCTCGATCAGGTTGTGGCAACTGCGCGGCACCTGGACAGCATTCAGCGTTTCGACGTGCCCGCTGAACAGCGTGGCATCGCGTTATTCCAAGCGGCTAGAAAAGCGCTTCATGCAGCGGAAGCTCAAGGCCTTACTGGATATTTTCACCAACCGAAACCCGATCTTGAACCCGAGGAAATGCTCGGCGACGACGGGGAGGATTTTGAAATTCCAGAAGATGCATATGATTAATAAGGGGGCACGATGACAGCAATCAAGCTGGGCAACGACTTTTGGAAATACACCAAGGACCAGGTGGAACTTCCTATTTATTGGCGTCCTGATGCAGTGTCGAATCATCACGTCGGTGTTGCAGGAACCTCCGGAGCAGGCAAGACGCACTGGATCCGGGAGTTCGTCACCAACATGGATGAGCAGGTGGAAATCGACATCTTCGACTATCACGGTGACATCGAGATACCAGGTGCAGAAACTGTCCTTTTCAGCGAAGCGACACGCTATGGGTTTAACCCACTGGTGTTGAACACAGACCCCCACTACGGGGGCGTGCGTAGGGCTGTGAATGATGTGATTGAAGCTATGAACAGCACATCCCGAAAGCTTGGTGGCAACCAGGAAGGGGTTCTGCGCCACCTGCTCACCGACGCTTACGCAGCCCGCGGGATCTATGTGGATAAGCCACATACTTGGCAGCGTCGAGAAGCCTCCGATGACGAAATCAAAGACATCATCAAACACAAGCGCTGGGCAGATCTGAAAGCCGTCTACCCTACCCTCTCCGATGTTGTGCGGCTGGCCAAACGCAAGTTGCGAGCCCTCTGGATGGGGATAGACGACCAGGACGACGGCAAACAGGCATTGAGCTGCTTTGAGGACTACTGCAGAACAATGGCTGCAATGAACAAGCGCCGGGCGGACTTGGCCAAGTCGCAAGGTCGTAATGGCGATGGGGATATTGAAGCCCTGGAGAAGCGTCTCGACACGTCGAAAATCAAAGCGACGGAGGCACACCAAACGTTCTTGAACAACCTGCAAACAGGGCGAGAATTCGATGACGCGATGAAGTACCACAGCAAGGATGTGATGCTAAGCGTCATTACTCGACTGGAAAACCTGATCGCGACCGGGATTTTCAATCCCAATCCGCCCCCTTTCGGCAATGCGCGGATTCGCCGGCACAACATCAAACCCCTTGCGCAGTCCGAGGATGAGTTGAAGATGTTTGTCAGATTCCGGATGCGCGCGATCATCCGGGAGATGATGCAGCGTGGGGAGTCCCACGGAAAACTGCGTCGGTTGATCGTCCTGGACGAGTCCAAAAAATTCAATGACGAAGACGCCTCAAATCCGATCAACGTGGTCGTCACTGAGATGCGTAAATTCGGCCTTGCAATACTTCTGGCGGGACAGTCGCCTGCTCATTTCAGTTCAGACTTTATCAAGAACGCTGGCACCCTTCTGTTACTGAATCTGGCTACCGCTGACTGGGACGAGGCTGCGCGGAAGCTGAAAATCGATATCAAAGACTTGAAGTACCTTCGTCCACAAACAAGCGGTGCGGTACGCATGCTTGAAAAAGGACAGATCGCAAATTTCCGCCAAATTCACTTCTAAACGAGCGAAGTCGCCATGACCCCAGTTGTGTTGAACCTGATCCGCACTATCCGCCGCCTCAGCATGGCCGTGGCCTACATTGTAATCTTCGGCCTCATTTTCTATGGGATGGCATTGCAATTTAGCGGGAGGGAGCTTGAGCGCGGCTTGATGGAGTCGAGCCTCCATTGCGCTTTTGTAGCTTTGGGCACCCGGCTCCTGATCGACATCTTTTTTGGTGACAAGCTGAAGGCGAAAGCCTAATATACGTATGTACGTATGTACGTACGTACGCATTAATTTACAGGCGGGGCGGCTACCCCGGATCTGCGATGTCTAGGAGCGTTACATGACTTTGAAAATACCCTGCGGCAATATTTCGCAAGCTCTTGCAGAGCTTCTACCAGGTGAGTCCCTGCTGATTCCTTGCAACGGAAAGACGATCCAAGTTACTCAATCCAGCATCACGTCTATGTTGAAAAAGCGAAACCTGATCATGGCTGAATTCTCCCAGAGGAAAACGCTCTTGGTTCGGGATGAACATTCATTACCCGACCCGCTGATACTGGTGTCCAGGCTCAGCGTGCGCGAGGGGCCGTCAGCAGCTTGACCAACCTTTACCCACGTCAGCGGTGCCCCTCTCCTCGGTTCACCGCTGACAAGCAACGTGTAATGCGCCATACGGAGAGATATTTTACGATGAGACTCATGACCCCAGACGCTGAGGATAAGCGTGAAATGGCTGGCCGGATGTACGAGATCTGCGACCTGAAAATTGCTCTTGAAAATGGGCATTTTTCGAGCCTCGAAGACGTTCTTTCGTACGCAACTGAGCAGACTAAAGAGCTGCAAGCTGTGTTGGAGGTCCCTCAGTGGATTGTGAATGACAGGTGCTGTGTTGATATCAAAGCCTCAATAGAGCAGGTCAATACTGGACCAGATAGCCTTCAGCCAGGTCCGACACGGCGTTGGTACTGACAGCTCAAAGATGACTCTAAGAACCCTGCATTCGCGGGGTTTTGAGGTATAAGGACCACCATTTACGAGTGTCCGCTTTTCCAAAGGAATGAATATGAAATTGACTATAGCGATGGTGCTTTTTCTGGTTTTTGCAATTTGCTTGCTTGAAACCGGTCTGCAGACGGGTTTGCATTGGGTGAGCCAACTGGGGTTTGGTTTCCTGTGCATATCGACTGTGTTGTTGTTTACGGACATGTTTGTCTCTGTCGTTGAATCATTCAAAACGAATGAATCACATGTCGAGGGATGAGAGCCAAAAGCTGCTCGTGATCGGCGGTCCATTTGATGGCCAGCGAATGGCTCGTGCCGGCGACGAGTTCACAGAGGTCGTTGGAACCAAAAGCAGTCGTCTTCACGGACGCTACTGCTACAAGCTGCGCTGGCACCCGATGCTGAAAAAATTGGTCTGGGCCTTACCTGAGAACAAAAGCGTTAAGCTTCCTCCTGCAGACTGCTGCCAAGGAGCTTCAGGCACCAGTCCTGAGATCCGCAGCCTAGAGATGGAAAATCATCGTGAGTAGCCACCCTTTCGTAACCCTTACAGCCACGCTTGTTGGTGAAACCGAGATCCCGCATGCAGGCGCAAGTCGCTTTGACAAAGCTGAGTACCAAGCTCTAATTGAGGCGCTGCGACTTATCGGGCCTGACCAGTGCCGTGCCATTCTGGATAACCCTTCGCAAGCTCACCTATTGGAGGCTGCGTTTGGGAAACTTTTGCACGTGTTTGGACTTGCCCCTACCAAATCGGACACCAACTCCCCGTTAAATTGATGCTGCTGCCAAGCGCCTAAACTCTCGCGGCGACCGATATTTCAAAGCGCTGTGCGGATGCTGTTCATTATAATGCTCGAAGGCAATCGTCAGATTGCACAACGCCGTTTCTCGATCCGGTTTGGGCATGTGCGCCACGTAATCACGCTTGATCGTCTTCACGAAGCTCTCCGCCATGCCGTTGCTTTGCGGGCTGCGTACCGGCGTCGTTACCGGCTGCAAGCCGATTTGTCGGGCAAACAGGCGCGTCTGCTCGGCGATATAGGCCGAGCCGTTATCGCTCAACCATTGCACCGGCGTGCTCGGTAGCTGATCGCCAAAACGTTTCTCCACGCTTTCCAACATCAAGTCTCGGATGTCATCGCCGCTGTAGCCCGTCGGGCTGGCGACCCAGCCGATAGCTTCACGATCACAGCAGTCCAGGGCAAAGGTTACGCTCAACTTTGCACCGTCGTCGCAGCGGAACTCGAAGCCGTCCGAGCACCAGCGGGTATCGCTGGTAGTGACGGCGATTCGGCCTTCATGCCGGCGCTGTACGCCTGGCTGCTTGATGCGTCGTTCTAGCAGCAGATTGTGATCACGCATGACGCGGTAGACCCGTTTCACATTGAGCGGAGCCAGCGACTGGACTTCACGCTCGCGGCGAAGCAAACCCCAAACCCGACGGTAGCCATAGCTCGGCAACTCACTCACTTGCTGCTTAATCTCGGCGACCAACTCCGTATCGTTGACGAGCCGAGGTCGCCGTACTGTGGGCGAAACCGATTGCTTGATTCGAACCGTTAATTGGGAGCGCGACACACCGAGACATTCGCTGACCAGCTTCACTGGTCGTCCCCCGGCAACAAGGGTGAGTGCGCAATCCATTTTCGCGAACGG
>Ga0302347_1000882_pt1 | contig 41024 bp, 35 predicted proteins | sample PhyWR1_FD_202178 | JGI IMG/M metagenome (GOLD analysis project Ga0302347, IMG submission 202178) | Leaf surface microbial communities from wheat plants in UC Gill Tract Community Farm, Albany, California, United States - DLSL W.R1 (v2)... | ecosystem: Host-associated > Plants > Phyllosphere >... | reverse complement strand
GTTAGCTCAGTTGGTAGAGCAGTTGGCTTTTAACCAATTGGTCGTAGGTTCGAATCCCACACGACCCACCATGTTCGGCTCCAGTAGCCATAAAAAAAGCGTCCATTGGACGCTTTTTTTATGCCTGCAATAAACCTAACCCTGTAGTCGCTGGCTTCGTTCCTCGGCAGCTGCTACGAGGTTTTTGCTTCAGCTCGCGCTTTTCGCCTTGTCATCCGCGTCCTGAAGGTCCTGCAGCGCGGCCGAATACTGATCCGCTTCTGCCTTGGGCACCATCTGCCATGACGGCTTGCGCAACGCATAGAAGATAAACGGCGGCACGCCTGCCACGATCAATCCCAGCAATAAAATCCCCGCATATTCGAAAAACGGCATGCTGCTGAAGCTGTTGGGCGGTATAAAGCCGAAAATCAGCGCCACGCAGGTCGAAAACAAGCCCAAATAGCACCAGCCATGCAGCCCCTTAAGCACATAGCCACGTTTTACATTGGGCTGTGTTTTACGCAACTTCATGGCCGCCATAAACATGAATACGTAAATGATCAGGTACATCAGCGCCGCCATCGCACTGATCATCCAGAAGGCATCGGATACGTTGTCGAGAAAGATGTAAATCGTCGATAGCAACGTGACGATAATGGCCTGTAAATACAGAATGTTTTTTTGCACGCCTTTTTTGTTCACTTCCTGCATTACCGGTGGAAGCATCCCGGCCTTGCCGACAAACAGCAGGCCCGTGGACGGCCCGGCAGTCCAGGCCAGTACCCCGCCCAATGCACCGATAATCAGCAATATGGCCATAATCGGTGTTGCCCACGGCATGTCGAAACCCTGGAAGAACGCTGCGTAAGCCTGGATAACCCCGGCAGTGAGGCTGGTTGAGTCAGCGGGTACCACCAGCGAAATCGCCACCGTGGGCGGGATAAACACCAGCAGGATCATAAAGAAGGCTAAAAGAATCGCCCGGGGCATTTCTTTTTGCGGGTTACGCAGTTCGCGGGCATGAATGGCGTTCATTTCGATACCGGCAAACGCCAGGAAGTTACTCACAATCAGAACCAGGCCGGTGACGGCGCCGGTAAATTCCTGCCAGAAGTCCGGGTGCAGGTTGCGTGACCCGGATTTGACCGTGGAGTGAGTGTCGAAAATGGCCGGAATCAAGGCATCCCAGGTCAATGGCGTGGCTGATTTATGCCCCAGAACCAGCCAGGCCACGCCGAGCAAAACCAGCAGCGCGGCGGGTAATGCAGTGCCCAGCAGCATGAACCAGGACGTCAGTTTCGACAGCGCCGTCAGCCCGTTTAGTGCCACAAATGTGGATAGCCAGTACAAAACAATGATAACTGCCGCAGTAAATACCCCGCTCTTGGCCAGTTCCGGGTTGATCAGATAGGCCATGGTGCTGGCGCCAAACCCGAGCACGATCGGGTACCAGACCACCACTTGCACCCACATGAACCACATGATGAAAAAGCCCGGCCGGTCGCCGTAGGCTTGCCTGACCCAGCCATAAATCCCGCCATTCCAGCCTGTGCCCAGTTCAGAGGCGACCAGGGATACCGGAATGAAAAACAGCAGTGCCGGGATGACATAGAGAAAAACCGAACCCAGGCCATAGACGGCCATGCTGGGCAGCGAGCGAATACTGGCAACAGCGGCAACCATCATGAAGCAGATGGTCAGCCAGGACATATAGGTTTTAGCTTTGCTGGTGGTAGCCATAATTAGTCCGCCCCCTTACGCGAATTCGTGCAGCAGGCTCAGATTGAGCGTGCGGCTAAGGTATTCGGCGGCCAGTTGACCGCGAACGCTATTACCGGCCACATCCAGCGGCGGGGCAAAGGCAGCGATGGCGCACACGCCCGGAACCACAGCCAGAATCCCGCCGCCGACCCCGCTTTTACCCGGCAAGCCGACTTTGTAGTACCAGTCTCCTGTGGTGTCATACAGGCCATTCAGGGTCATTTCGGAGAGGATTGGCGCCACGTTGTTGGCCCGAACCGCGCGTTTTCCGGTAATCGGGTTGACGCCACCATTGGCCAGGGTTGCGCCCATGGTCACCAAGTCATGGCAGGTGATTGCTACGGAACATTGACGGGTGTAGACGGCGCACACTTCCATCGGGTCGGCGTACATATAGCCGTAACTCTGCAGCAGCCAGGCAATGCCGCGGTTGTGCTGGTTGGTCTTGGCTTCCGATTGATACACCTCGTCGTTGACCGTCAGCTCGCGTCCGGCGAAGAGGTTGTAGGTCGCCTGGATCTGGTCCCAGCGGGCTTGCGCCGTATTGGCCTCAAGCAAGCTGACAGTAGCCATGGCCCCTGCGTTGACAAAAGGGTTGAGCGGCCGGCCCTTGTGCAGTTCGAGGGCGATCACCGAGTTGAACGGTTCGCCGGTGGGGTCGCAACCGATCTTGCTGCGCAAGGCTTCTGGCCCCACTTCATCGAGCACGTGAGCGAGGGTGAATACCTTGGAAATCGATTCGATGGCGAAGGCGTATTCGGTATCGCCCACCTCGGCATGGGTGCCGTCGCAGAACATGATGCTGATGCCGAACATATGCGATGGCACTGAGGCCAGGTAAGGAATGTAGCTGGCATTCTTGCCGTGCTGATTGCTGGCAAACCGTTGCAGGGCTTGGTCCAGCGCCTGTTTTACCCTGTTGTCTAAGGTCGTGGGTCTTTGCTTCATCGTGCTCGCTCCGTGAGTACTTTCAAGATCCGAGACTATAGATCGGAAAATGCACGATGGTCGGAAATCGGACGGCAGACCTCAAATGCTTGTCTATGCTGGCTGGGCCGAAGTTGAGCCAGAGTTACCAGGGCGGGCTCACAGGTTGACCACTACTCAAGGAGAGTTCATATGGCACTGCACCGTATCAAGCGCAACAAGGATGTCGACCCCGTGTTTGGTTCTTCCGCGCTGGCTCATGCCGCTGCGATCAAGCTGTTCCCCGAGGCTGAGCAAGCGCCGGGGGAGGTCTATCAGCTGGTTCACGATGAGTTGTATCTTGATGGTAACTCCCGGCAGAACCTGGCGACCTTTTGTCAGACCTGGGAAGAGGACGAGGTCCACAAGCTGATGGACCTGTCCATCGATAAGAACATGATCGACAAGGATGAATACCCGCAGTCTGCGGAGCTGGAAAATCGCTGTATTCATATGCTGGCGGACTTATGGCATTCGCCGGAAGCGGCCACCACCATCGGTACTTCCACCGTAGGCTCCAGCGAAGCCTGCATGTTGGGTGGTCTGGCTGCATTGTGGCGCTGGCGTGCGGTGCGCAAGGCGGCAGGCAAGCCGACCACTGCACCGAATATGGTGTGCGGCCCGGTACAGGTGTGCTGGCACAAATTTGCCCGTTACTGGGACGTAGAAATTCGTGAAGTGCCGATGTCCGAAGGGCATTGGTTTATGACGCCTGAAGACATGCTCGAGCGGGTCGACGAAAACACCATCGTCGTAGTACCGACTTTTGGCCAGACGTTCACCGGGCTGTATGAAACCGTAAAGCCATTATCCGATGCCCTGGATGATCTGCAAAAAAGCACCGGCCTGAACGTTGACCTGCACGTCGACGGCGCAAGTGGCGCGATGTTGGCTCCGTTTTGTGCGCCGGACATTCTTTGGGATTTTCGCGTGCCGCGGGTCAAGTCCATCAGTACCTCCGGGCACAAGTTTGGTCTGGCGCCACTGGGCGCGGGCTGGGTGGTATGGCGCGACGAGAAGGAGCTGCCCGAAGGGCTGGTGTTCCATGTGAATTATCTGGGGGGCGATATGCCAACGTTCGCCCTGAATTTTTCACGCCCGGCCGGGCAGATCATCTCGCAGTACTACAACTTCTTGCGCCTTGGGCGTGAAGGTTACGAGCGTATTCATTCAGCCTGCTACCAGACGGCGCAGTTTCTCGCGGCTGAACTGGTCAAGGTGGGACCGTTCGAGATGCTCTATAACGGTGACCCGCAGTTGGGGATTCCGGCGTTGACCTGGCGTCTGAAGCCGGGGGCGCAAACTTCTTACTCGCTGTATGACCTGGCAGACAGGTTGCGCACGCGTGGCTGGCTGGTACCCGCGTATAGCTTGCCGGCAAATGTCGAGAGCGTAGTGGTACAGCGGATTCTGGTGAAGCAGGGGATGTCGATCGACATGGCCAAGTTGTTGCTGGAGGATTTTGTGCGCGCGGTGCAATTCTTTGACGAGCATCAACCTCACGGCTTTAAAGGCCGTGAAGCCGAGGCGGGTAATCACGCAGGACGCTGACCCTCCTCGGGATTCTATGGTGCGCTGCAAGCCGCTTTCGTAGCAGTTGCCGAGCTTGCGAGGCTACGTCCGACAGCGAAGCAATCGTAAACACTGAGTGCACGGTGTAACTGACGCTCCGTAGTGCTTGATTTTACGACTGCTACGCAGCCGGACGCAGCCTCGCAGGCTTGGCAGCTGCTACAAGCGCCACGGTATTAATGCAGTTTCAGGCGCGGCTCGGTGCCGCGTCCGATTCTGCTGCCCAGCATCAGCATCAAGGTGCGGAAGGTGCCGTACAGCGCCATCTGGTGCATGCGGTACAGCGAGATGTAAAACATGCGCGCCAACCAGCCTTCCAGCATTACGGTACCCATCAGGCTGCCCATCAAGTTACCCACAGCCGAAAAGCTCGACAGGGAAATCAGCGAGCCATAATCGCGGTAGGTGTAGTCCGGCAGCTGGGTTTTACCTTCAATACGCCATTTCAGCGACTTGGCCAGCAACGACGCCTGCTGGTGAGCGGCCTGGGCGCGAGGCGGCACCAGTTTGTCGGTGCCAGGTTGAGGGCAGGCGGCGCAATCGCCAAAGGCAAAAATATTATCGTCACGGGTGGTTTGCAGGGTAGGGCGTACTACCAACTGGTTGATGCGGTTGGTTTCCAGCCCGGCAATTTCCTGCAAGAAGCCAGGTGCACGAATGCCCGCGGCCCAAACCTTCAAACTTGCAGGAATCACCTGACCATCTTTGGTTATCAAGCTGTCAGCTGTTACTTCGCTGACTGCGGAGTTGGTCAGCACCGTGACCCCGAGTTTTTCCAGGGTTTTATGCACAGGCCCGCCGATACGGTCCGGCAGGGCAGGCAATACCCGTGGGCCCGCTTCGATCAGGGTGATATGCATGTTTTCCGGCTTGATCCGGTCCAGGCCATAGGCTGCCAGTTCGTGGGCGGCATTGTGCAGTTCGGCAGCCAGCTCGACTCCGGTTGCACCTGCGCCGACAATGGCCACGCTGATCTGTTCGAGCGTATCGCTTTGCCCTGCGTGGGCACGCAGGTAATGATTGAGCAGTTGCTGATGAAATTTCTCGGCCTGCTTGCGGGTATCGAGGAACAGGCAGTGTTCGGCCGCGCCTTTGGTGCCGAAATCATTGGTGGTACTGCCCACCGCAATCACCAGGGTGTCGTAACCCAACTCGCGGGCAGGCACCAGCTCCTGGCCGTTTTCGTCGAGGGTTGACGACAATGAGATCTTTTTCAGTTCACGATCCAGCCCGCTCATGCGCCCCAGCTGGAATTGAAAGTGATTCCATTTGGCCTGGGCGACGTAGTTGAGCTCGTCTTCCGATGAGTTCAGCGAACCGGCGGCGACTTCATGCAGCAGCGGTTTCCAGATATGGGTCAGGTTGGCATCGACCAGCGTGACGCTGGCCTTGCCGCGCTTGCCCAGAGTCTTGCCCAGGCGGGTCGCCAACTCCAGGCCGCCGGCGCCGCCGCCGACGATAACAATACGATGGGTCATGGGTATCACTCACAAGGCTTGAAAAGAATTCTGTGCCTGAGGGTACTTGGGCGAGCGCACTGCAGCTCATAGCGCCAGGTAACTCAGGAGGCGGCTCAAAAGGCCCATGCCGATTACCGCGATCACCACTATGGCAAGGAGCAGCCAGGGCCTGAAAGGCCGGCGCTCAACCTGATTTTGTGGCAGTTGAAGGTACTCTTCGACACGCTTCAGATCATCGGGGTTCAGGCGACTGGGCATATTTTTGGCCTCGTCAAATAGACGTTGCAGGTTGTGTAAAAGCTACAGCATTGATCAACCTGGATGAAAAGAAGCATAGCCGTGCGGTCCCAATGGCTCGACCCGCAGTTCGTCGTCTAGACGAATGATCCCGCTTTCGATTACACGGGCCGTGATCCCGCCGTGGCCACGTACCGCCTGAAAAGTCCCCTGGCCCAGACGCTGCTCCAGTCGGGCGCAAGGCTGACACCAGCCAGTGGTTTCGAGGATGGCCTGGCCAACCCTGAAGCGCCGGCCTTTGAGACTGAACAGATTGATGCCGCTGACCACCAGATTGCGCCGCAAATCCTGCGCCAGGATCGGTTGTTCCGCCGTGCGCCCCAGCAGCGAGCTGATAACAGCCAGATGTTCCCATTGTATCAGCGTCACCTGGCGGGCATTGCGGGCGCCGGGCCGGGCATGATCGCCGGTCAGTCCGGCTTCGCGACGGGCTTCAACCGCTTCGAGTTCGAGCATGTCTGCCCGGGACTCGGGGCGCACGCCGATCCAGCACACGCGGCCGGTTTGTGGCACATCGGCAATAAGCGCCTGCAGCGGGCTCACAGGCTGATACCCACATCAAAAATAATGCTGCGCCCCAGGTTGTTGCGTAAAAAGTCCGGTGCATCGGGTTGTGCAAACAGCACCCTGGCAAAGGTCGGACCTACCAGCGACAGCGAACGCCAGCCCTGGCGCAGATATTCAGTCGGCGGCGGAAAGTGGCTGTTAAGGTCCAGTACTTCGCGCTTGAGGCTGGAAAACGCAATGATATCCAGCTGCCCCAAGTCGATATCGCGTTCTTTGTAGTTGGTGGCTTTTTTATGCAGGGTCGGGCCCAGTCGCTGCAACAGCTTGCTCGCCGGAATCCGTTTGGGCCGCGCTTCACGACGGACCAGCTGGCTCAGGGAATAGGCACTGCGCCTGCGCTGCAGTTCTGCGCGCCATTCATCGTTCAGGCGTCGGCCTTCATCGAGCACAAAGAACACTTCAAAGCGTGCATCGCCGAACAGCACGTCGGGAGGCTCCTGACCCGCCTGCAGGAAATCTTCACTGTGGTAGGGGATATTCAGGCCTTGCAGCAGGCGCTGGCAGACCCAACGCTCACGCTCCCATTTGCGGGCATTGGATAAAAAGGCATTGGCTTGCTCGGCCTGGATGGTGAGCAGGCGTAAATAATCTGAGTCGTCCATGCACGCAGCTTAGCCTTGAAACAGGTGTTACTGAAAGTCCGGGTGTAGACTCTGGCGCATTCAACAGGGAGGGTTGAGCGGTGTGTTTTAAACAGGCAGGGCAAGGCAGATGATAAGTACCCAGGTGTTATCCACACAAACGCTGGTGATCGGCTGGCTGATCTATGTTCCCGTTGTGCTGTGGGCCATCTGGCGCGCGCCCTGGGTTGAACTCTTCAGCGACACGCGTCGCCAGCACCTGTTGTTTGGCACGGTATTCGGGCTGTTTTTGCTGTGGCTGGTACGGCGCGACTTTGAAGGTGGGGTGTCGTATCACTTTATTGGCCTGACGGTGGTCACGTTGCTGCTCGACTGGCCGCTGGCGGTGGTCGGTGCACTTGCGGCGCAAGCCGGGCTGGTGTTGTTGGGGCGCCAGGATCTGGCCGCCATGGGCGTCAATGGCGTGTTGCTGATTTTGTTGCCAATTGCCGTGACCGAAGGTTGTGCGCGCATGGTCGAGCGGGCGCAGCCGCGTAACCCCTTTGTCTATATCTTTTGTTCGGGTTTTTTTGCCGCAGCATTGGCGACGTTGCTGTGCGTAGGGGCGGTGCTGGGTGTGTTGTGGCTGGACGGGTTGTTCGTCATGCCGTTCTGGCTGGAGGACTTTGTCGGCTATCTGTGGCTGATCATCTTTCCCGAAGCGTTTATCAACGGGATGCTGGTTACGGCACTGGTGGTGTTCTGTCCGGAGTGGCTTGAAACCTTCAACCGCACTCGCTACCTGGCGGCGCCGGGCAAGGATGATGGCCCCGAATAAATGGCCTTGCCTTGTGGGAGCCGGGCTTGCCCGCGATGGTATCGCTGCGGTTTACCTGACAGGCCGAGTTGCCTGAATCGCGAGCAAGCCCGCTCCCACGTTTTTAGTGCAGGCGTTCGCTCAGGTCTTCCGAGAACAGATCATCTTCAGCATCCGGGCTGACCGGAATCTTGTGTTCCTCGCTGGCCCAGGCCCCCAGGTCGATCAGCTTGCAGCGGTCCGAGCAGAACGGGCGAAAAGCATTGGTGGTATCCCATTGCACGGCTGTGCCACAGGTAGGGCAGTCGATGGTCATGGGTTTGGTCATGGTTGGCCTCCACGTAAAGTTAAATAAAAGTGATGCAGACGCTCGACTTCAGTCTGCAGCGTCTTCAGATCCTTGTCATTGACCAGCACATCGTCAGCGTGGAGAAGGCGGTCTTCGCGGCTGGCCTGTGCCTTGAGAATGGCCTGGACTTGCTGTTCGCTGGTGTTGTCGCGCAGCAGGGTGCGCTGCATCTGCAATGCTTGTGGTGCATCGATCACCAGTACACGTTGGGTTGTGGTGTACTGGCCGGACTCGATCAGCAGCGGCGAAACCAGAATGGCGTAAGGCGATTGTGCCTGCGCCAGATTGTTCGCGATCTCTTCACGAATCAGCGGGTGCAGCAGTGCCTCAAGCCAGCGTCGTTGCTCGGGGTCGGTAAAAATCAGGTGGCGCAATGCGCTGCGATTGAGTTGCCCGTCGGCTTGCAGCACCTGCGCGCCAAAGTGTTCGGCAATTCTGGCCAGCGCCGGGCGCCCCGGCTCAACGACCCAGCGCGCGGCATGATCGGCGTCCACCACATGTATGCCCAGCGCGGCAAAGTGCTCGGCAGCGGCACTTTTGCCACTGCCGATACCGCCGGTAAGCCCGAGAATCCAGGGTTTGGAGGGTGGAGTCATCACGTCAAACCGAAATCTGCCAATAGAGGCCGGTTATTTGACCACCCCAGAGCAATGCAATCCAGCCGGCAATTGCCAGATACGGCGCAAAGGGGATCGGCGTGCTGGTCCTGGCCCGGCGCAAGGCCAAAAGCCCAACCCCTACAGCGGCCCCCAGCAGTGAAGACAGGAGGATGGTCAGCGGCAAAACCGCAACCCCGCCCCAGGCCCCGAGCACGGCCAGTAGCTTGAAGTCGCCGTAGCCCATGCCGTCCTTGCCGGTGATCAGTTTGAACATCCAGAACACCGACCACAGGCTTGCATAACCCAGCGCCGCGCCCCATACGGCCTGCTCCAGAGTGGTGAACAGGGAGAAGCTGTTGAGCAACAAACCCAGCCAGAGCAGAGGAAAAACCAGTAAGTCAGGCACGATTTGATGCTCGGTATCGATCAGGCAAATAGCGAATAACCCCCAGGTCAGCAGAAGCATCCAGCCCGCCTGGGCGCCAAAACCAAAATGCCAGGCGACAAAAGCCGATAATGCCGCGCAGGTCAGCTCCGTCAGGGGGTAGCGCAGGCCGATAGCAGTTTTGCAGTGCGAGCACTTGCCACGCAAAAACAGGTAGCTCAGTAGCGGAATGGTTTCCCGGGCGCGCAACGGATGTCGGCAATTGGGGCAGTGGGAACGCGGGCGCAGCAAGTTATACACAGGGGCCTTGGTCAGCTCGGGCAAGTCCAGCACATCGCGGGCCTGGGCCTGCCAGTCCTGCTCAAGCATTTTGGGCAAGCGCCACGCCAGCACACTTATAAAACTGCCTGCCAGCAAGCCGAGTATCAGGGCGCAGGCGATAAAAGCGTCGGGGTGACGGTTCAGCAAGTCAATCATGCTCAGATTACCCGGCCCAGGTTGAATATCGGCAAGTACATGGCGATGACCAGTCCGCCAACCATGACTCCAAGTACCACCATGATTATCGGCTCCAGCAACGTTGTCAGGTTGTCGACCAGAGTGTCGACCTCGCTTTCATAATAGGTGGCAACCTGGTCAAGCATGGAGTCCAATGTGCCGGATTCTTCGCCAATTGCTGTCATCTGAATTGCCATGCCCGGGAATACTCCGGCAGCGGCCATGGCCACATGGATCTGGCTACCCGTTGCAACCTGCTTTTTCAACCGAAGCACTGCGTCTTTGTACAGGCTATTGCCAGTGGCGCTGGCTACGGAGTTCAGTGCTTCGAGCAATGGCACTCCGGCAGCCAGGGTCGTTGACAGCGTGCGGGCAAAGCGGGCCATGGCTGACATATGTAGCAGATTGCCCATGACGGGCAGCTTCAGCAGCCAGCGATCAATGCGCTGGCGCCAGGTTGCGCAGTGTTTGTAGCGATGGCGAAGGCCGGCAAGGGTGATACCGCAAAATAACAGCAGCCACAGGCCATTTGCCTGGAGGCCATCAGACAAGCTGATCACCCATAAGGTAAGCACAGGCAGTTGCGCGTCGAATGAGCGGAAAACGCCCTGAAACTGCGGCACCACTTCGATCAACAAAATGCCGCACACCACTAGCGCCACTACGAGCACGGCGCTGGGGTAGGTCATGGCTTTTTTGATTTTCTTTTTCAGGGCGGCGGTCTTTTCCCTGTAGGTCGCCACCCGTTGCAGCAATACGTCCAGAGCCCCGGCCAGCTCGCCAGCTTCGACGAGGCTGCAAAACAGCGGATCGAAATATGCCGGTTTTTTGCGCAGCGCCGCCGACAGACTGGTGCCTGCGCCGATGTCCTGTTGGAGTTCCGTGACCTGCTGGCGCATGGCACGGCTCTCGAAACCGTTGGCGATAACCTCCAGCGCTTGCTGCAAGGCAATACCCGCGCTGATCAGGGTAGCCAGCTGGCGGGTGAACAGGGTGATATCCAGTGCCGTGACAGATTTGCCCGCATTGAATCTGTGACCGCAATGGCGGCGGATTTTACTAACGGTAATACCTTGGCGGCGCAGTTGGACCCGAATCATGGCGTGGTTGTCAGCCGTGATTCGTCCGCTGGTTTTAATGCCATTTCGATCGGTACCCTCCCACCGGTAAAGGTTGTTTTTAACGGCCTGTGTTGCCATGCATCGATCCTTGGAGCGCTACGCGCCCGGCTGTGCTGTAAGCCCAAAGACTAGATGCAGCGAACCTTGGCCCGGCAAGTTGAGAGTGACCAAAAGTGTCAGCGATGCAGTTGTGGAGCAACAGCCCACTAACCTTGATAGCCTGTGCGCACTTTTTTGCCTGCACAGCACTGCCTGGCACCAGTGGGTGCCCCTTTTCAGGAGACTTCATGTGAAACAACAACAAGGCTTCACCCTGATCGAACTGATGATTGTGGTTGCAATCATCGGTCTGATTGCTTCGTTCGCATTTCCGGCCTACCACGACCATGTGATGAAGACCCGTTTTGCCGAGGTGAACACCATCAGCAACACCTACAAGACTGCCGTCGCTCTGTGTTACAGCCAGACCAATGATCTGATGGCCTGTGATGCGGGCACCAACGGCATCCCTGGGCCGGCCGAAGCCACGGAAAACCTGGCGGCGGGCATGACGGTGGTCGATGGCGTGATTACCATGGCGGGGACCCAGGCAGCAGGCGGTTGGGTCAGCGTATTGGTGCCGACCCCGGGCAATTCGGGTAGCACCCTGGTCTGGACGCAAAACGGCACTTGCCTGGCCAGCGGTGCTTGCAAATAGCCAGTAGTTATCGCAATGCCGAGTGTGTGGAGCCTGCTCGCCAGAGATTTGAGAACATCGCGATGAGCTAACGACTTTCGTGATCAGGCTCGCTCCCCAAATGGCACGCATGGGGCAATTGCCGGGTTTTGCCTGCGGTGCTAGTTTTACAGGTACCGCCGGTGTAGCTCAGTCGGTAGAGCAGCGCACTCGTAACGCGAAGGTCGCAGGTTCGATTCCTGTCTCCGGCACCATTTCTAAAGCCATCCGGTCAATGCCGGGTGGCTTTTTTCGGTTCTGGCGCTGCGCCAGGCACATTGACGTCCGAAAATGGCGAGAACCGGCAAAAGCGCGATGCTATTCTGCTGCCCATGACCCCAGATAACAGCCTGTCCACGCCCAGCACCGCAGCCTGCGAAATCGCTCGCCTGAGCCGCGATGCGCGATTTGACGGGGTGTTTTTTACTGCCGTGCTCAGCACCCGGATCTACTGCCGTCCCGTGTGCCCGGCCCGTGCGCCAAAAGCCGAAAACGTGGTCTATTACCCCAGCGCAGCAGCGGCTCAGGCCCAAGGCTTTCGCCCCTGTTTGCGTTGTCGGCCCGAGCTGGCACCGGGCAATCAGTTTTGGCTGCAGGGCGAGCATCTGGTGTCGCGCGCCTTGAAGCTTATTAATGAGGGTTACCTGGCCGAGCACTCCCTGGAGGGGTTGGCCGAGCGCTTGAATATCGGTGCGCGGCAATTGCGTCGCCTGTTTGTTCAGTATCTGGGGGCGCCGCCGATGGCCGTGCATTCCACTCAGCGCCTGCTGTTTGCCAAGCAACTGTTGACCGAAACCGACCTGTCGATCACTGAGGTGGCAATGGCGTCCGGCTTTGGCAGCCTGCGTCGTTTCAATGCGGCCTTTGCCGAAGCCAATCATGCCGAACCCCGTGCCTTCAGGCGCAGCCCTAAAGCCCGGGCAGACAAGGCGCTGGTGTTGCGCCTGGGGTATCGCCCGCCTTATGACTTCGCGGCCTTGCTGGGGTTTTTGCAGACCCGGGCCTTGCCCGGTATCGAACAGGTCGATGAGCACAGTTATCAGCGAGTGTTTGGCAGCGCCGATGCCCCCGGCTGGCTGAGGGTCAGTGCCTGGCCAGGTGAGCAGCATGCATTGCAACTGGAGCTGCGCAATGTGCCGCCGGGGCAGATGCTGGCGGTGGTCACGCGGATCCGGCGCATGTTCGATCTGGATGCCGACCCGCTGGCTATCGCCCGTACCTTGAGCGCCAGTTCGCTGCTGGCACCAGTGATCGGGCGTTATCCGGGGCTGCGCTTGCCGGGTGGCTGGGACGGTTTTGAAGTGGCGGTGCGGGCCGTACTGGGGCAGCAAGTCAGTGTGGCTGCAGCACGCACCCTGGCCAGTCGAATCGTGCAGCGTCATGGCATTGCCATTGAAGCCGACAAGGGCTCGGGGCTGGATCGGCTGTTTCCCGGCCCCGAGCAGCTGGCGCAAGCCGATCTTGGGCAAATGGGCATTACCCAGGCGCGGATCAACACGATTCAGGGCATAGCCCGCGCCCTTGCACAGGGACGCGTCGACTTCGCCGTGGAGCAACCCCTGGAACGTTTTATCGAGCGTTGGGTGCAATTGCCCGGCATTGGCGAATGGACTGCACATTACATCGCCATGCGCGTGCTCAAACACCCGGATGCGTTTCCGGCTGCCGATCTGATTCTGCGCCGCGAAGCCAACCCCCAGGGTGAGCCGTTAAGCACTAAAGCGCTGCAGGCACTGGCTGAAAGCTGGCGCCCGTGGCGGGCCTATTCCGTGATGTATTTATGGCGCGCAGCTACCGATTCGGCAACTGCCCGCAAGGGGTGAACATGACGCAGATTTACTACGAACAAATGCCATCACCGATTGGGCCGCTGTTTCTGGTCGCTGATGATGAAGGGTTGCGCGAAGTGCGTTTCGAGCTGGATCGCCGGCCCCATGCACCCCAGGACGGGTGGGTGCATTCGCCACAAAAGCTCGCCGAAGTTCGCCGTCAGCTGGAGGAATATTTTGCGGGTGAGCGTCAGACGTTCGACCTGTTTCTCAAGCCGCTGGGCACCGATTTTCAGCAGTCGGTATGGCAGGCGCTGACCACCATTCCCTACGCGGTGACCACCAGTTACGGCCAGATTTCACAGCAAATCCATCGGCCCAAGGCGTCCCGGGCAGTGGGGGCGGCGAACGGGCGCAATCCGATCCCGATCATCATCCCGTGCCATCGGGTGATTGGCAGCAATGGCACCTTGACCGGTTTTGCCGGAGGTCTGGCAGCCAAGCAATGGCTGTTGGGGATGGAGGCAGCTACAAGCTTCAAGCTACAAGCAGCAAGAGTGCGGTAACTTCCGCCTTGCAGCTTGTAGCTTGTAGCTTGTAGCTTGTAGCTTGTAGCTTGTAGCTTGTAGCTTGCAGCGCGGCTAGAGGCTCAAGCGCATCGACAGATCCACTGCCTTCACATCCTTGGTCATGGCGCCAATGGAGATATAGTCCACGCCGGTTTCGGCGATCGGGCGCAAGGTCGACTCGTTGATACCGCCGCTGGCTTCCAGCATGGCCTTGCCCGCATTCAGGCGCACCGCTTCGCGCATGTCCTCCATGCTCAGTTCGTCGAGCATGATGATATCCGCGCCTGCTGCCAGCGCTTCTTTCAGTTCTTGCAGGCTTTCCACTTCGATTTCAACCGGCTTGCCCGGGGCTATCTTGTGCGCGGCACTGATGGCTTGCGCGATACCGCCACAGGCCGCGATATGGTTTTCCTTGATCAAGAATGCGTCATACAGGCCAATACGGTGATTGTGGCAGCCACCGCAGGTCACCGCGTATTTCTGCGCCATACGCAAACCCGGCAGGGTTTTGCGGGTGTCCAGCAGTTTGACCTGGGTGTCGGCCACCTGATCCGCGAGGTGCTGGGCATGGGTGGCGACGCCTGACAGCATTTGCAGAAAGTTCAGCGCGCTACGTTCACCGCTGAGCAGCGAGCGGGCCGGGCCTTCAAGGTGGAACAGTACCTGGTTGGGGCTCACGCGCTCGCCATCGGCGACCTGCCAATGCACGGCAACCCGTGGATCAAGCTGGCGAAACACAGTGTCGACCCAGGCTGTACCGCTGATCACAGCCGCTTCACGGGTAATGATCGTGGCTTTGGCCAGGCGCTCGGCCGGGATCAGCCGTGCAGTGATATCGCCGCTGCCAATGTCTTCGGCTAACGCACGGCGCACGTTGGCTTCGATTTCGGCAGTGAGGTCGGCCAGGCGTAAATTCGGCATAACGAGCTCCACAAACAAAGTGCGCCGATTATAGGGGCATGCCACCGGTGAACCCAAGGTGTGCGAAGAGTCACATGCAAATACCTGCAATGTGCTGTTTTCGGCACTTTGAGCATTAATTTGCGCCTGCATTCATTCAAATGAAGAGTCCGCTGGTACAAGCGCCATCTTTTACAAGATAATCCGCCTTGCAATTGGCGCCATAGCTTTGACGTGATGCCATTGCCCTAAATTTCGATTTACCGGCCGGTGCCCAATGCACTCGCTGGTTTCTGTTTGTGAGCGGCAAAAATGGCTCTGACCACGCGCGTTCACTGGCAAGCGAAGAAACCCTTCAGGGAGGCCAGGATGCAAAATGACGGGAAAGTGGGGCCTGCGCACAGGACCGCCACGGAGTTGGCGATGCACTCGCCGCTTGCCCGCCTGCCTGTGATCCTGCTGCAGGTTCATGACAAGGCTGCCCAGCAGCTCAGAAACGATCTGCAGGTGTTGTTTGAAAACGCTGACGCCACCCTCTTCAAAATGGCAGACAAGGCGCAGAACAACACCGAGCAAAGCCTTTTTTTTGAGGCCATGCGTGATGTGCGGCTTAAACGCAAAAGCATTGAGCGCGGGTTTCTTGAACGCCTGTTTGAAGCCTTTGTCCGGCTGACCCAGCCCGATATGAGTGAGCCTGCGCTGCCGGGAATTGCTCCGGTGCAAGCGGTGTTCTCGTTGATGGCCAATGATCTTGAGCGCACTCAAGTCACTCATGCGATGGTGACGCGGGTGCTGACCCGCAGCCAGTTGGCCCTGTGCCAGTTGAGCACGCGCCTCAATACCCTCAGCTGTGTGCCGCTGGATGAGCACAACAACCCGCTGGGCCCGGCGATGCTATGTGAGTATTTTTTGCAGGCCAAGCGCGACCGGGGCATGGACATCAAGGTCAAGCTGATCATGATGCGCTTGTTCGAAAAGTACCTGCTTGACCAGACCGGGCAACTGTACGCCGATGCCAACCAGCTATTGATCGCCACGGGAGTGCTGCCTGATCTGTCTGACCGGGTTTCGTGCTGCGCCGCCAAAGTGGGCGTTCATGCGCAAGCATTGCCGGAGGCCAGCGAAGACGCGAGCAAGCTGGTGGGGCTGATATTTGAGTACATCCGCGATGACAGCAATCTCTCGCAACCGTTGCGCAATTTGCTGGCGCTTCTGCGTGAGCCGATGCTGCAGATCGCCCAATGCGATCAGAATTTTTTCAGCTGTGACAGCCACCCGGCCCGACGCCTGCTCAACGTGATGGCCGATGCCGCGATCGGTTGGGATGCCTGTACCGATAGCCGCAACGACCCGCTCTATCGCAAGGTCGAGCATGTAGTGCTGCAGTTGACCCGCTATGCGGGCAATAACCCGGCGTTGCTTGAATCCTTGCTGCATGACTTTTCGATATTTACCCGCGGTGAGCGCAGCCGCGCCGAGTTGCTTGAACAACGCACCCGCGACGCCGAGCAGGCGAGCCGCCGATTGGCGCAGCAACCCGATCCGGTACAGCCCTGGCCATTACCTGCGCTCGACGAACAGGGGCATCTGGGCTTGCTGTTGGTCAGCCAGTTGCGTATTGGCAGCTGGATCGAGTTTCAGGAAGAGGACAGCACGCGCCTGCGTTGCAAGCTGATTACGATTCTGGAGCCGGACGGCACGCATATTTTTGTAAACCGTATCGGGGCCAAGGTACTGGAAAAGAGCCGCAACGATTTAATCGTGCAACTGCGCAATGGCACCATCCTGCTGGTCGATGACCGCCTGTTGATCGACCGGGCGCTGGAGTCGGTGATAGACAGTTTGCGTCAGGCTGGCGGGGAGTAATCGCGCAGAGCGCAGATTGCTCCCCATCGATGCGCACATCGCGGCATACTGGGCCTTTGGTTTTGCCTGTTGAAGGAGCCTGTATGCAGATGGACCCCGCGAGCGGCTGGTTTCAAGGCGTGCGCCATTGCCCGTCACCCAACTTCAATGCGCGCCCGGGCGATGAAATCTCCCTGCTGATCATTCACAACATCAGCTTGCCGCCGGGGCAGTTCGCCACCGGCAAGGTTCAGGAGTTCTTCCAGAATCGACTGGACGTCACAGAACATCCTTATTTTGAAGGCATCAGTGCCCTGCGCGTGAGCGCACATTTTCTGATCGAGCGTGACGGCACGGTTACCCAGTTTGTCTCCTGTTTTGATCGCGCATGGCATGCTGGCGTTTCGACCTTCGAAGGACGTGAGGCCTGTAATGATTTTTCTCTGGGCATTGAGCTTGAGGGCACCGATGAGCTGCCTTTTACGGATGCCCAATATCAGGCCCTGACAGCCTTGACCCGGCAGTTGCAGATACAGTTTCCTGCGATTACCCGGCACAGGATTTGTGGCCATAGCGACGTGGCGCCAGGGCGCAAGACGGACCCGGGGCCGGCTTTTGACTGGATGCGTTTTCGCAGCGCGTTGCAGCACACAGGAGAGACGCAATGAGTTTTGTGGTGTTACTGCTGGCGATTCTGGTCGAGAAATTCTCGGGGTTGCGTCAGCGTCTGCAGCGTGATGGCGGCTGGTTGCGCGAGCTGCACAAGCTTGAAACCAGCCCAAGGTTTGTCAGCAAGCCATGGTGGGTGCTGTTTATCCTGATTGCCTTGCCCGCGGCAGTGCTGGGTTTGCTGCTGGTCGTACTGCATCCGGTGGCTTATGGCCTGCTGGCATTGCCGATCCATCTGCTGGTGGTGATCTACAGCCTGGGCCGTGGAGATTTGCTGGGTGGACTTGGGCCGTTTCGTGATGCCTGGCGTCGTGGTGATTTGCAGGCCGCAGCCCATGTTGCCGAGCGTGACCTGAGCATAAAAGCGGACAGCGGCGAGCAATTGCTGGAGAACGTTCAGGGGCATTTGTTGTGGCAAGCCTACCAGAGCTTCTTTGCGGTGATTTTCTGGTACTTCCTGCTGGGGCCGGTGGTGATCTTGAGCTATCGCCTGCTGGCCCTGGCGCAGGAGCACAGCCAGAACCCGGCGCTGGTTGAACGTGCCGGGCAATTGCGCCATGCCTTTGACTGGTTGCCGGTGCGGTTGCTGGCGGCGAGTTTTGCCCTGGTGGGTAATTTTGCGGCGGTCAGCCGGGTGATGTTGCATGAGTTGCTGAGCTGGGACATCAGCGCTGCACAGTTGATCAACAAGGCCGGTTGTGCGGCCGCAGAAATTCCTGCACCCCAGGTCGGGCCTGAGGGCGTGAGCAGCCTCGACACCCTGTGGGCTTTGCTGTTGCGGGCGGCGGTGCTTTGGTATGCGTGCTTCGCGGTGTGGGCGTTGTTGCTCTGATAGCAAACGATCCCTGTGGATGTTCTGTAGCCGCTGACGAGCCGTGCGAGGCTGCGTTCGAGATGGTGCGCCACTGCGACGAAGCGGTCGCAAACCCTGTAAACGCGGTATGACCGAATCACCGGCAGGCATGGTTTTACGACTGCTGCGTCGCAGTGGCGCACCAAACCGAACGCAGCCTCGCACGGCCCGTCAGCGGCTACAGGTCTGGGGCCAGCCAAAGACTTCGCAGGCATTGGCTGTTGTCGCCTTTGCCAATTGCTCGGGGCTGATGCCCATTATCTCGGCCAGCGCCCGGCAAATATCAGGCAGGTGCTGCGGGCTGTTGCGCTGGTTGGGGTACATGGCCGGGGCCATATCGGGGGCATCGGTTTCCAGCACGATGGCGTCCAGCGGCAGGTCGGCGATCACTTTGCGCAGACGCAAGGCCTGTGGCCAGGTCGCGGCGCCACCCAGGCCCAGCTTGAACCCCAGCTTTATATACTCGCGGGCCTCTTCGCGACTGCCGGCAAATGCATGCACAATCCCGCCGCGCTGCAGCTTGAAGCGCTTGAGGGTGGCAATCACTTGCGCGTGGCTGCGTCGAACATGGAGCAGGGCGGGCAGCTTGAAGTCAGCAGCCAGTTGCAGTTGTGCTTCAAACAGCTGTTGCTGGCCATCGCGGTCAAGCTCGGGCAGAAAGTAGTCCAGGCCGATCTCGCCCACGGCACACAGCTGTGGGTGCCCTGCCAGGCGGCTCAACCATTGCTCCAGTTCAAGCACATGCTCGGGGCGATGCTCGTTGAGGTACACCGGGTGCAGGCCAAACGCGGCATGCAGCTGACTGTCGGTTTGGATCAGGTCCCACATGCGCTGCCAATTGCTCTGATAGACCCCCAGCACCACCATCCTCTCAACCCCCAACGCCCGACTGTCTGCCAGTAATTGCAGGCGGTCGGCGTCGAAGTCCGGGAAGTCGAGGTGGGTATGGGTGTCGATCAGTTGCATGCTCAGGCCAGATGGATACGTTGTTTGAAGTTACGGGCAATGGCATGGATGCCGGGCACGTAGTTCTGCTCTTCAATCGCAGCCAGTGCCAGATTCAGGGCCGTTTCGGCAATCAGTTTGTGTTGTTGGCCCATGGCATTGACTGGCAGTGGCAGGAAATCCAGCAGCTGGGTGTCACCAAAGGTGGCCAGGCGTAAGGGCGGGCGCTGGTTCGGGTGCTCCAGCAACGCGTCGAACATCCCTTGCAACAGCACATAGGAAGTGGTGATCAGCGCGTCGGGGAAGTGCCCCTGGCGTGCCAGCAAATCATCGATGATGCGCCGTCCACACTCGCGGCTGAACGCGCTGCCGTGTTCGATCAGGACTTCGCCCTTGAACCCTTCGACCGCTTGTTTGAAACCCGCTTCACGGGCCTGGCTGACGCTCAGTTCAGGGCGCGCACCTATCAGTACAATCTGGCGCGGCAATGGCTGCAGCAGGCTGCGGGTCAGTTGCAGGCTGGCTTCGCAATCGTCACTGATGACCGAGCAAAAACGCTCAGGCTCCAGGGTCCGGTCGATGGCAATGATCGGCATGCCCAGGTCTTGCAACTGGCGGTAGCTGTCATCGTCTGCAGGCAAGCAACTGGCCACGAACAGGGCATCGCAGCGCCGGGCGCGGAACAGCTTGAGCAATTGACGCTCGCTGTCAGGTGCATCGTCGGAGCTGGCGATCAGTAGCTGATAGCCGTGGGCACGGGCACCTTGTTCAAGCTGCTTGGCCAGGCGCGCATAACTGGGGTTTTCCAGATCCGGCAGGATAAACCCCAAGGTGCGCGTATGCCGGCTGCGCAGCCCGGCAGCCTGGGGGTTGGGCGTAAAGCCGTGCTCCTCAACCACCGCACGTACGCGCTCGACCGTGCTGCTGCTGATGCGCTGCTGTTCGGCTTTTCCATTGATGACATAGCTGGCAGTCGTTACGGAAACACCTGCCAATTGAGCAATATCACTGAGTTTCACGCCGAATATTCCTTATTTTTTGTAGTACATGTCGACATTCTGGCCAATCCTAACCGATAAAGGCAGCCGACCATCGTCTGCTATGGGGGCGCCGTATTTATTTGCGACATCTGCCCGTTGCCGCCAGGTAATACGACACGTTGGACTTCAAGCGCGGGCAATTATGCAGTAACGTGCCGGGTATTCTTGATTAAACGTTTCAGCTTGCGCATTTAAAGGTCCTGATCCCGGTAGTGATGTGCTTGCCACCCATCAACTGACGCAGTCCGGGATGAGCGACCTAAGCTGACTTAATTCAAAACAATACCGGTTGCCATTGAGTACCGGAAAGGAGAACGCATGCTCGAGCTCACCATAGAGCAGATATCCATGGGCCAGACGGCTGTGGACAAATCTGCGGCGCTGCAATTGCTTGCCGATAAATTGGTTGCCGATGGCCTGGTGGCCGAAGGTTATCTGAGCGGCTTGCAAGCGCGTGAGGCTCAGGGCTCGACCTTTCTGGGCCAGGGCATCGCCATCCCCCATGGCACCCCTGAAACCCGCGAACTGGTATTTACCACGGGCGTGCGTTTGCTGCAGTTCCCCGAAGGGGTGGACTGGGGTGATGGCCAGATCGTGTATCTGGCGATTGGTATTGCGGCCAAGTCCGACGAACATTTGCGCTTGCTGCAACTGCTGACCCGTGCCCTGGGCGAAACCGATCTGGGCGAGGCCCTGCGCCGCGCCAGCTCTGCCGAGGCTTTGCTCAAATTGCTGCAGGGCGCCCCGCAGGAGCTGGCGCTTGATGCCCAGATGATCGGCCTGGGCGTGTCTGCCGACGACTTTGAAGAGCTGGTTTGGCGCGGCGCCCGTCTGTTGCGCCAGGCCGATTGCGTGAGCAATGGTTTTGCTGCCGTATTGCAACAAGTCGATGCCTTACCGCTGGGTGATGGCCTGTGGTGGCTGCACAGCGAGCAAACCGTCAAGCGTCCGGGTCTGGCATTTGTGACCCCGGACAAACCGATGCGCTATCTGGGCCAGCCGTTGAGCGGCCTGTTTTGCCTGGCCAGCCTGGGCGAGGCCCATCAGGCCTTGCTGGAGCGTTTGTGTGCGCTGCTGATTGCCGGTCGCGGCCATGAGCTGGGCAGTGCCACCAGCCGTCGCGCGGTACTGGAAGTGCTGGGCGGTGAGCTGCCGGCCGACTGGCCAAGTGCGCGTATTGCGCTGGCCAACGCCCACGGCCTGCATGCGCGGCCGGCCAAGGTGCTGGCGCAACTGGCAAAAAGTTTCGAAGGCGAAATCCGCGTCAGGATCGTCGATGGCCAGGATTCGGCGGTGTCGGCCAAGAGCCTGAGTAAGCTGCTGAGCCTGGGTGCCCGTCGCGGTCAGGTGCTGGAATTTGTTGCCGAGCCGAACATCGCCAATGATGCGCTGCCTGCACTACTGGCTGCGGTCGAGGCGGGTTTGGGCGAGGAAGTCGAGCCGTTGCCGACCTTGGCTGAAGCTGTGCCCGGGGTAGCCGAAATTGCCACGGTGCTCACCGCCCCAGCGGCTGGCAGCACGGTGCAGGCGATTGCCGCCTCGCCTGGCATTGCCATCGGCCCTGCTCATATACAGGTGTTGCAAACGTTCGATTACCCGCTGCGTGGCGAGTCTTCCGTGGTCGAGCGAGAGCGTCTGCAAAAAGCCCTGAGCGAAGTGCGCAAGGACATTGAAGGCCTGATTACGCGCAGCCAGTCCAAGGCCATCCGCGAGATTTTCATCACCCACCAGGAAATGCTCGATGATCCGGAGCTGACCGATGAAGTGGATTCGCGGCTCAAGCAGGGCGAAAGCGCTGAAGCGGCGTGGATGTCGGTGATCGAAGCCGCTGCGCGTCAGCAGGAGTCCTTGCAGGATGCGCTGCTGGCCGAGCGGGCAGCCGACCTGCGGGATATTGGCCGTCGCGTGCTGGCCCAGCTGTGTGGCGTCGAAACCCCGGCCGAGCCTGATGAGCCTTACGTGCTGGTGATGGATGAAGTCGGCCCTTCTGATGTGGCGCGTCTTGATCCGGCACGGGTGGCGGGCATCCTGACTGCCCGTGGCGGTGCGACCGCACATAGCGCGATTGTCGCCCGCGCGCTGGGCATTCCGGCCCTGGTAGGTGCTGGGGAAGCCGTGCTGCTGCTGGCGCCGGGCACGGAATTGTTGATTGATGGTCAGCGCGGTCGCCTGCATGTATCCCCTGACGCAGATGCCTTGCAGCGCGCCACGCAAGAGCGCGACAGTCGTGAGCAGCGTCTGCTGGCAGCCTCTGCCCGGCGCCACGAACTGGCCGTGACCCAGGATGGCCACGCGGTTGAGGTGTTTGCCAATATCGGCGAAAGCAAAGGCGTCGCCACGGCAGTGGAGCAGGGTGCCGAAGGCATTGGCCTGCTGCGCACCGAACTGATTTTCATGGCCCATTCGCAAGTGCCGGACGAGGCGACTCAGGAAGCCGAATACCGTCGAGTCCTCGATGGTCTGGCCGGCCGGCCGCTGGTGGTGCGCACGCTGGACGTGGGCGGCGATAAACCGCTGCCGTATTGGCCGATCGAGAAAGAGGAAAACCCGTTTCTGGGCGTACGTGGCATTCGTCTTACGCTGCAACGTCCGCAAGTCATGGAGAGCCAGTTGCGTGCCTTGCTGCGCTCGGCTGACAACCGCCCGCTGCGCATCATGTTCCCTATGGTGGGCAGCGTGGCGGAATGGCGCGCCGCCCGTGACATGACCGAGCGTTTACGCCTGGAAATTCCGGTGGCTGACCTGCAACTGGGGATCATGATCGAAGTCCCGTCCGCCGCCTTGCTGGCGCCGGTGCTGGCCAAGGAAGTGGACTTTTTCAGCGTCGGCACCAACGACCTGACCCAGTACACTCTGGCCATCGACCGTGGCCACCCGACCCTGTCGGCCCAGGCCGACGGCCTGCACCCGGCGGTGTTGCAACTGATCGACATCACCGTGCGTGCCGCCCATGCCCACGGCAAATGGGTTGGCGTGTGCGGCGAACTGGCGGCTGATCCTCTGGCAGTTCCTGTGCTGGTGGGCCTGGGGGTGGATGAGCTGAGTGTTTCGGCACGCAGCATCCCCGAGGTCAAGGCGCGGGTGCGCGAATTGACCATGGAGCGTCTGAAAACCCTGGCCGCCGAGGCGTTGAGCGTTGGCAGCGCGGATGACGTGCGTGCATTGGTGGAGGCGCTCTGATGGCCCGTATTCTGACCGTTACCCTTAACCCGGCGCTGGACTTGACGGTGTGCCTTGGTCATCTGGAGCCGGGCGAAGTCAATCGCAGTCCGCAGATGCTGACCCACGCAGCCGGCAAGGGCCTGAACGTCGCGCAAGTGCTGGCTGATCTGGGCCACACACTCACCGTCAGCGGCTTTTTGGGCGAGGATAATGCGCAAGCGTTCGATGCCCTGTTCAAGCGCCGCGGTTTTGTCGATGCCTTTGTCCGCGTGCCGGGTGAAACCCGCAGCAATATCAAGCTGGCCGAAGACGATGGCCGCGTCACCGACCTTAACGGGCCGGGGCCGCAGGTCAGCGCGCTGGCGCAGCAAGCCTTGCTCGACAGCCTTGAACGCATTGCTCCCGGGCATGACGCGGTGATCGTGGCCGGCAGCTTGCCCCGAGGCGTCAGCCCGCAATGGCTGCACGATCTGCTGCTGGGCTTGAAGGCTCAGGGCCTGAAAGTGATTCTGGACACCAGCGGCGAAGCCTTGAAACAGGGCCTGGCAGCGGGACCGTGGTTGATCAAGCCCAACACCGAAGAACTCAGCGATGCGCTGGGCAGCGATATCAGCAGCCTTGCAGCGCAGATTGCTGCCGCTTCGCGCTTGCAGGCGCAGGGCGTCGAGCATGTCGTCATTTCCCAGGGTGCAGAAGGTGTGAACTGGTTCAGCCGCGCACCGGCCTTGCAGGCGTTGCCGCCCAAAGTCAGTGTCGCCAGCACGGTGGGCGCAGGCGACTCGCTGCTGGCGGGCATGGTCCACGGTCTGCTCAGCGGCCATAGCCCCGAGCAGACCCTGCGCACCGCCACGGCCATTGCGGCAATGGCCGTTACTCAGATCGGTTTTGGTATCAGCGATGCGGCGCGTTTGGCGACGCTCGAAAGCGGCGTTCGCGTTCGCCTCCTGACAGAAGAATAAAAGGAATTCACATGAAATTAGCCATTGTGACGGGCTGCCCCAACGGCATGGTGACCAGCGTGCTGTGTGCCCGCTTGCTTGATGCTGCGGCGCAGCGCCAGGGCTGGAGCACCAGCGTTGAAGTTCACGACCCCAAACACCCTGAGCGTCAGTTGTCGGCGGCGACCATAGACGAAGCCGAGTGGGTGCTGCTGGTCAGCAGCACGCCGCTGGATATGCAGCGTTTTATCGGCAAGCGTGTGTTCCAGAGCACCCCGGCCCAGGCTCTGCAAGATGTGGAAGCAGTGTTGCAGCGTGGCGTGCAGGAGGCCGAGGTCTACGTTGCACCTGCGCCAACGGCTGCAGTTGAAAACACGCAGAAAGCTCCAAAAATCGTCGCCATCACCGCCTGCCCGACAGGTGTAGCTCATACCTTTATGGCAGCCGAAGCCTTGCAGCAAGCGGCCAAGCGCTTGGGCTACGACTTGCAGGTCGAGACCCAGGGGTCGGTAGGCGCGCGCAACCCGTTGAGCGCCGAAGCCATCCGCGATGCCGATGTGGTGTTGCTGGCGGCAGATATCGAGGTGCCTACTGAGCGTTTTGCCGGCAAGAAAATCTACCGTTGCGGCACCGGTATCGCCCTTAAACAGGCCGAAGCCACGCTGAACAAGGCGTTGAGCGAAGGCCGGGAGGAGAGCGCTGCAGCTGCGGGCGGAGCGCCTGCCAAGCAAGAAAAGACCGGCGTCTACAAACACCTGCTGACGGGCGTGTCCTTTATGCTGCCGATGGTGGTGGCGGGCGGTTTGCTGATTGCGCTGTCCTTCGTGTTTGGCATTGAAGCTTATAAAGAGCCTGGCACGCTGGCGGCGGCGCTGATGCAGATCGGTGGTGACGCTGCCTTCAAACTGATGGTGCCGTTGTTGGCGGGTTACATCGCTTACTCGATTGCCGACCGCCCGGGCCTGGCGCCGGGGATGATCGGCGGGCTGTTGGCGAGCACCTTGGGGGCCGGGTTTATCGGCGGGATCATTGCCGGTTTTATCGCCGGTTACTGCGCCAAGGCGATCAACCGCTATGCGCGCCTGCCGCAAAGCCTTGAAGCGTTGAAACCGATTTTGATCATCCCGTTGTTCGCCAGCCTGTTTACCGGTCTGGTGATGATTTACGTGGTGGGCAAGCCGGTTGCCGGAATGCTTGAAGGCCTGACCCACTTCCTCGACAGCATGGGCACCACCAACGCCATCCTGCTGGGTGTATTGCTGGGCGGGATGATGTGCGTTGACCTGGGCGGGCCGATCAATAAAGCCGCCTATGCGTTTTCGGTGGGGCTGCTGGCCTCGCAAAGTTATGCACCGATGGCGGCCACAATGGCTGCCGGCATGGTGCCGCCGATCGGCCTGGGCATTGCCACATTCCTGGCGCGCCGCAAGTTCGCCCAGACTGAGCGCGAGGCTGGCAAGGCTGCGTTGGTGCTGGGGCTGTGCTTTATTTCTGAAGGTGCAATCCCGTTTGCTGCCAAAGACCCGCTGCGGGTAATTCCGGCGAGCATTCTGGGTGGCGCACTGACAGGTGCACTGTCGATGTACTTTGGCTGCAAGCTGATGGCACCGCACGGTGGTTTGTTTGTGCTGTTGATCCCGAATGCGATCAACCATGCGCTGCTGTACTTGCTGGCGATTGTGGCAGGTAGTTTGCTGACGGCGGTGGTGTATGCGCTGATCAAGCGGCCGGAGCCGGTTGAGATGGCGCTGGAGGCTAAGGCAGCTTAAGTCAAGAGCACCCTAACCCTCTCCCGGAGGGAGAGGGGACTGATTGGGGGATATTGTGGATTTTTTGAGGTCTGAAAGTTCTGCGCTGAACTTGAAATCACCCCGGTCAGTTCCCTCTCCCTCCGGGAGAGGGCTAGGGTGAGGGGCTCTTGAGTAACTGCCGCGCTTTAAGCCATATCTCCTGCAAAACCCCCTCCATCTCCTGCAAAACCTGACGGTTATCAAACCGCAGCACGACAACTCCAAGCTCTGCCAGATACAAGCTTCGACGCCGGTCATAAACCTGTTGCTCAGCTGTGAAATGCTGACTGCCATCCAGCTCGATGGCCAGTTGCAGTTCAACGCAGTAAAAGTCGATGACATAGGGCGGGCAGGGATGCTGCCTACGAAACTTCAAATCGAGCAATTGGCGGGCGCGCAGCTTTTGCCATATCAGCCATTCGCAGTCGGTTTGCCTGGCCCTCAATTGTCGGGCGAATTGACGGAGTTCTGGCGAGGGGCGAGTCATGGGCAGGTTTCACGTCCTTGTGAAAATGGCTGTCTGACTCAGATTAGTGGCAGCAGATGGGTGGCCCGAGGCTCAATGGTTAAACGATATTACCGAGCATCACGCGATCAGCCCCCTCTGCCATTGGCAGAGGGTTGGGTTGAGGTGAAAAAGGATCAATACACATCCCGTCGATAGCGCCCTTGCTCGATCAGCAGCTCCACCGCTTCAGCCCCCAGCATGTCGATCAGCGCCTGATCCACACCCGCCGCCATCCCCTCCAAACTCCCGCAGATATAAATCGCAGCACCTTCAGCCAGCCATTGGCGTACTTGTGCGGCAGATTCACGCAAGCGGTCCTGCACATACACTTTCTGCCCCTGATCCCGTGAAAACGCCAGATCCAGCCGCGCCAGGTCACCGCTGGCCAACCAGCCTTGCAGCTCATCGCGGCAATAGAAGTCGTGAGCAGCATTGCGCTCGCCGAAGAACAGCCAGTTGCGCTGCTGGCCTTGGGCAATTCGTGCCTTGAGCAAGCTGCGCAGCCCTGCCAGGCCGGTGCCATTGCCGAGCAGAATCAGCGGCACCGGGTCGGTCGGCAAATGAAAACCGCTGTTGCGCCGCACGCGCAGGCTGATCGACGAGCCGACAGCGGCATGTTCTGTCAGCCAGCCCGAACCTATCCCCAGGCTGCCATCGGCGTGGCGCTCCTGGCGCACAATCAACTCCAGCAGCCCGTCCTCAGGGATCGAGGCAATGGAGTACTCGCGCATGTTCAGCGGGATCAGCGCGTCCACCAGGGCCTGGGCATGCATGCCCACCAGATGGCCGCGATTTTCCGGCAACTGGCGCCCCGCCAATGCCTGGGCCAGGGTTTCTTGCAGACCATCCAGTTGCACCTGGGTGTCGGCCGACAGGCCCAGGCCCTCGAGGAAATGCTCAACTGCCCAGCTTGAGTGGCGCGGCATGACCTCCACCAGGTCACCGGCCTGCCATGTGTAGCTGGCATCGGGAGCCTGCAGCCCCAGCAGGTAAACTCCCGAGCCGCTGCTGTCAGGGTTGAGCAGTTCGCGCTCGGCAAGTGTCCAGTTGTTGTAACTCGGTGCCTGCCAGTTTTTGCTCGGTGTGCCGCCGGTGAGCAGGCTGAGCTGTTGTTGCCAGTGATGCAGGGCCTCGGCGTCGCCGCTGTCGACCTGCACCGTGCTGAACAGCGCTAGCGCGCCACGCTCGCTCAGCCATTGCTGGATACGTGTGGCAAAGCCGCAAAAGTGCGGGTACTGACGGTCGCCCAAAGCCAGTACGCAATAGTTGAGGGCATTCAAGCCCAAGGGCTGGCCGAGGATTTTGCGTTCAAAACCCCGTGCGCTGTCGGGCGCTTCACCATCGCCAAAGGTGCTGACCACGAACAGGGCATTACTGGCCTGTTGCAGATCATCTTCACTGAGCGCACCCAATGGCTGGACCCTTACTGGCAAGCCCGCGGCCTGCAGTTGTCCGGCTGTTTGCCACGCCAGTTGCTCGGCAAAACCGCTTTGGCTGGCAAAGCCGATCAGCCATGACGATGCATCGCTGCCAGTGGCGGCAAAGCCTTGACGCGCCTGTTTGATCTGACGCTTTTTACGGCGACGGTCCAGGTACAGCAACCAGCCGGTAATGAAGAACAGCGGCATGGTCAGGCTGGCGACAGTCACCAGAACGCGTCCGGTGATACCCCAGTAGCTACCGGTGTGCAGCGCGTAAATGCTGGTCAGCAATTGCGCCTTGTAGCTCTTGTCGTCATAGCGTTCGACCTTCTTGACGGCGCCAGTCGCCGGGTCGAGCACGATCTGGTTGAAGGCGCGCTCGTGGGGGGAGGTGTTCAGCAGGTAGAACACCGTTGCAGGCTGGCCGGCCGCTGGCGGCATACGCACGTTGTATAGGCTCAGGTCCGGCCCGGCGGTTTTCTGGATGCTGGCCCAAATGGCGTCGTAATCGGCTACCGGCGTAGGTCCGGCAGGGCCGCCCTGTCCACGGGGGCCGCGACCACCGCCCTGACGCTGTTCACCGCCCGGAGCGTCGGACAGGAGTTTTTGCAGGCCCTGGTTGTACCACTCGTACGACCACGACAGGCCGGTCAGAGCTGCCAGCAGATAAAAGACCATGCACCAGGTACCCGCCACAGCATGCAGGTCCCAGTTGAAGCTGCGGCCTTTCTTCGCCCAGTCCAGGGTCAGCCAGGCGCGCCAGTTCAGCGCCTGGCGCGGCCAGCGCAGGTACAGGCCCGAGAGGCAGAAGAACACCAGCATCAGGGTACAGGCGCCGGTGATCTGGCGACCGCTCTGGCCCATTGCCAGGAAGCGGTGCAATTGCAGCATCAGATCGAAGAAGCCCTGGCCATTGGCCTCACCCTGATAGGTACCGGTATACGGGTCGACATAACGCAACTGGCCGCGGCGTTCGCCTGGTGGCGGGGTGAAGAAAACCCGTGCGGCGGTGCCGCTGTCCACGCCCACCCACAACATGGCGACTTGCTTGCCCTCGGTGGCCTCGACCCGGCGCACCAGCTCGGCCGGTGGCAGCACGCCGCTGTCGAGTTTCTCGACCTTGAGCACCGAAGGGTTGAGCAAGTTCAGCAGCTCGTCCTGAAACGACACCGTGGCACCGGTTATCCCCATCAGGGCCAGAACCAGCCCGGCGGTTATGCCGAAAAACCAGTGCAGCTGAAAAAGTGTTTTCTTAAACACGACGACCGCCTTGCTTGCTCAATGGAATGCTTCAGGATTTGTAGCCGCTGACGAGGCACGAGGCTGCGATGCGGGCCGCAGGACCGCCGAAGGGGGCCGCTGCGCAGCCCATCGCAGCCTCGTGCCTCGTCAGCGGCTACACAAAAGCCCCGACCATTGAATGGACGGGGCTTGGTTCAGCTCAGCTTCTGGTTAGAAGTGGAAGCTGGTGGTCAACAAGGCAGTACGGCCTGCGGCCTGGCTGGCAAAGTGCGCAGCGTAGGCTTTGTCGTAGTAGGTCTTGTCGGTCAGGTTTTGTACGTTCAGTTGCAGGTCGATGTTTTTGGTCAGCTTGTAGCTGGCCATTGCGTCGTAGCGAGTGTAAGCCGGCACGTAAACGGTGTTGGCCGTGTCGCCGTAGACTTCGTCAACATAGAACGCGCCGCCGCCGATGGTCAGCTTTGGCATCACTTCATAGGTTGTCCACAGGCTGAAGCTGTTTTTCGGGGTGTTTGGCATTTCATTGCCTTTGTCCGAAATCGCTGCGGTATTGATAGTGCCGTTACGGTTGGCTTTCTGGCCCGGATCAACCAGTTCGCTTTTCAGGTAGCTGTAGCCTGCAAACACTTGCCACTTATCTGTGATTTTACCGCTGGCGGACAGTTCCAGACCATCAACGCGGGATTCACCGGCGTTTTCGTAGGTGAACGAGTCAGTCAGGACGCGAGTGTTCTTCTTCTCGGTACGGAAAATCGCAGCCGTCAGCGACAGACGATCGTGGAACACGTCCCACTTGGTGCCCAGTTCGTAGTTAACGGTTTCTTCCGGCTTCAGGTCGCTGGTGATGGTGCTGCCTGGGGCAACCAGGCCGTTGCCTTCCACGCCTTCACCCACCACGCCGCCTGGCGGAGTAGCCGAGGTGGCGTAGGACAGGTAAACGCTGCCGTTATCCAGTGGTTTCCAGACCAGGCCGGTCTGCCAGTTGAAGAAGTGGCTGTCGTTCGAGGCCTTGGTACGACCAGTCGCCGCGTTGGTGTTGGCGGTGGTGCTGAATGCGTCGTAACGCAGGCCAGCGTTCAACAACCACTTAGGATCAAGCTCGATGGTATCGAACACGTAGGCGGCTTTGGTCACGCCCACGGTGTTGGTGCCGTAGTAGTTGCGCGCTTCAGTACCGGTCCATACATCGTTCGGGTTCGGGTTGGACAGCGAGGTGCACTGGCCACCGCTGTTGCCGACTTTGTCCGGTGTGCAGTTGGGGTTGCTGTTCGGAGTAACGGTGTAGCTACTGGCACGGGTTTCTTCACGAGTGAATTCAACACCAGTGGAGTAGTTGTTCTTGAAGCCCATAACCTGGAAGTTGCCAAACAGATCGGTCTGGTTGGTGGTGGTTTCGGTGGTCGAAACACGGGTATTGGCACGACGCCACACGGTACCGAACTGGTTGACGTTGTGCTGGCTGTCGTCCGGCTGGGTCAGGATGTAGTCCTGGCCGGTGTTGCCGTGACGGAAGGTGTTTTTCAGGGTCATCGCATCGTTGAAGTCATGCTCGAACGAGATGGTGCTGATATCCACACGGGTCTTGCGGAAATCACGGTCTTTCAAACCGTAGAAGTTATTGCTGTCGCCGCCATCGTCCGGTTTGTCGTGGGCGTGAACTGCGGTTTTGGAGCTGTTGCTGTAGCCGTACGGAATGCCCGAATCCGGCAGGTCGTTACTTTCCAGGTGGTAGTAGCTGACGTTAAGGCGGTTTTCAGTGCCCAGGCCGAAGGTCAGCGATGGCGCTACGCCCCAGCGGTCGTAGTTCACCGATTCACGGCCAGCGACATTTTGCTCATGGCTCATCAGGTTCAGGCGGAACGCTGCGGTGTCCAGGAACTGACGGTTTACATCCAGTGTGTAGCGGCGGGTCTGGTCGGAGCCGTAGGTGAAACCGCCGTTGAGGAAGTCACCCGCCTTGGCGGTCTTGCTCACCATGTTCAGGCTGCCGCCAGCCGAGCCACGCCCACCAAAGGTGGAGTTCGGGCCTTTGCTGACTTCGATCGATTCGATGTCGAAGATTTCCCGGGTCTGGCCGCCAGCATCGCGCACGCCGTCCAGGTACATATCGGACTGTGCGTCAAAACCACGGATAAATGGACGGTCGCCCTGTGGGTTGCCGCCTTCGCCTGCGCCAAAGGTGATGCCCGGCACGGTGCGCAGGGCGTCTTGCAGCGAGGTGGCTGCGGTGTCCTGCAGCACTTGCTGCGGGATCACGGTGACAGAGCGTGGCGTATCAACCAGCGGTGCGGTGTACTTCTGGGAGCTGGCTTTCTCGGTTTGATAAGACTTTTCGGTCTGTTCGCCGGTAACCGTGGTCGCGCCAAGGGAAATACTGCTGCCCTGTGCCTTGCTGTCAGTGCTTTCGGCAGCCTGAACCATATGGCCTGCAGAGGTCGCAGTAATTGCGACACCGATGGCCGAAGCCAGTAAACGCGGTGAGCTGACGGGTATTTTTAATTGTTGGCGCGACATTTGAAGATCCCTTCCCCCAGAATTTGAGCCGCGAAATATATGGCAAACAATTCTGACTATCAATTGAGAGGCATTACTATTTGCGCTGAATTTACATTCTTTACAAATTGCCTTTACGGTTTTTTCACACTCGTTCGTCTACAGGTCCCTTAACAAAGTTTTACACAGACAATAAGAATCAATACCATTGCCATCCCTTTGCTATCAGGTATTGCGTCATGTTGCTGCATATCCCCGGCTTGTTCTCCCGTGAAGAGGTGCAGCGCATCCGTGAGGCGCTGGAGCAGACTGAATGGGCTGACGGCAAAATCACCGCCGGCTTTCAATCGGCAAAGGCCAAGCACAATCTGCAGCTGCCTGAAGACCATCCGCTTGCCAAGGAAATCGGCGCAGCGATGATTGATCGGCTGTGGAAAAATCCGCTGTATATGTCAGCGGCCTTGCCACACAAGGTGTTTCCGCCGTTGGTGAACTGCTACACCGGGGGCGGCAGTTTTGACTTTCATATCGACAATGCTGTGCGTCAGCCCAAGGGCAGCCCCGAGCGGGTACGTACGGACCTGTCGGCGACCCTGTTTTTCAGCGATCCAGAGGATTACGACGGCGGCGAGCTGGTGATTCAGGACACCTATGGTGTACAGCAGGTCAAGCTGCCTGCTGGCGACATGGTGTTGTACCCCGGCACCAGCTTGCACAAGGTCAACGCGGTTACCCGTGGGGCTCGTTTCGCGTCGTTCTTCTGGACGCAAAGCCTGGTGCGTGAAGACAGCCAGCGCACATTGCTGTTTGAAATGGACGGCGCAATCCAGCAACTGACCCGCGATGTTCCTGATCATCCGTCGCTGATTCAGCTCACCGGCACTTATCACAACCTGTTGCGTCGCTGGGCCGAGGTCTAACTCATGAGTTTTCAATTACGCCGTGAGGAAGTGCTCGATGGTGATCAGCTAAGCGTCATGCTGGCGGAGAACCCTGCAAAAGCGGCCCAGGCTATTTTGATGGCAGCCAAGGCAGGTATCGTTGATGGCCAGGCGTTGCTGGGGCAGATCCTGCTTGACGGCCAGGGCATTGAGCGCGACCCGGTGCTGGCCAGGCGCTGGTTCCAGATTGCAGCGAATGCCGGCCACCTGATGGCCCGCAACATGCTGGGTCGCTGCTGGGAGCATGGCTGGGGCGGGCCCGTCGATTGCACCCTGGCGAGTCTGGAGTATCGCCAGGCAGCCGAGGCAGGACTGGATTGGGCGCTTTACAACTACGCCAATCTGCTGGCCACCGGTCGCGGTGTGGGGCAGGACCAGAAGGCGGCATTCAAGTTGTACCGGGTGGCGGCACAGGCGGGCCATGCCAAATCGATGAATCTGGTGGGGCGCTATCTTGAAGAGGGCGTGCATTGCCCTGCTGATAAAGAAGCGGCCTGTTTATGGTATGAGCGTTCGGCCCGGGGCGGCGACTTTCGTGGCCAGTTCAGCCATGCCTCGGTACTGGCCGAAGGAGGCAACATTGATGACGCATTGCTCTGGTTTGAGCGTGCATTGGCCGGCGGCAATCTGAATTTCCTGCGGGTAAGCCTGGGTGCACTGCTTGAGGCCCGGGAGCCTCGTATCCGGGCAATCAGCGATACCTGGCAAGCGCGGATCAATACCTTGCAAGGCGACAACCTCTGCTCGTGATTACACCGCCAAGGGTAATGCTCGTACGCGGCTTTCAAGCCCGTCCGAGCCGGTAGCGGTTTATCCGGGTAATTATTCATTTTTGTTTTTATCCGGTTCTTACATTAAGTCGAGTAGTTCTGATATTGATTGATGTTCTTTGAAGAATGATGCTGTTCGAACAGGATCTTTCTTTAAAGGGAATTAATATGCAGGATTACAATGATGCGCTCAGTGAAAGTGCTGGGTATACCAGGTCGCTTGAAAAGATGAACGCTTTGGAAGCGGCCATAAACATACCCTCGCAATATATTCAAATTCTCGCGGGCGAAAAAAATGTCGCTGTATCAAAAGACGACTTGGGTTTTATAATTCGACGTAGCGATATCCACAGTGTTCGTGCCTATGTGCGCGAGTCGCGAATGCTGCCCGTCGATTACCAAAAGATAGTGGCCTGGTTTGGCCTGGATACAACCAGTGTTCCGGGGCTTGAGCCCGCCAGTATCCAGTCTTTTCATCAACGTGTTGTGCAGCATGCCGGAAGCTGGTCAGTACTGGAGCGGGAAACAAAGGAGCTTGCTCGCCAATTGAACCGGTTCTCGGACAGTTTTATCACCCATGCCCACGGCATCATTGAGTTAATCAACCGACTGGATTCTGATCGGCTTTTTTCTGGCATGTTGGACGACTTGACGGTGGAGGAAGCCGCGGAGCTGGGGGGCGTGCTCAGCTCAACAGAGCTTAAGGCAGCCCATATCATGAGGGAGCATGTACAGTCGATTAAAAGTAATACCGAGGATTATATAAAAAGGGCCTACGCGGTAGGCGCACTGGCGGCCGAGTTCGAGCGTGTCCTGTCCGATGAGTTGACTCATGAAGTCAATGCCAAGCTGGAAGCCTATGCGAAGGCGGGCCTGTCCAGAGAGCGTGAAGCACTGACTGCGCGCATTAAGGAGCTGGACAGTGAAATCGAACAGTTGATAAAGGACTACAGATCTCAGGTGTTGTACGGACACTCAGGGATTGTTCTGGGGCCAATCGGTTTGGCCGTCACAGGCGGGATATTCGGGGTAAAGGCCGAAGCAATACGCTCTCGAAAAAACAGGCTGATTGCCGAGCGCGACACTGCAAGACGCGGCAGCCAGGAGCAAGAGCAACTCGCGATGGTGCTGGATGCCACCCAGCAGCGATTTATAGATTTGCGCAGCCGCATGCTTGGAGCGGAAGAGGGTGCCAAACAACTGGCGCAAGTATGGAGTTATATCAGTAACTACCTGGATGAAGTGGATAACGATTTGGAGAAAGTGGATTCTTTCGCTCGGTTGTACAAGTTGAAAATTGACTTTTCACAATTGTTGAACCCGTGGACGCGTGTGAAGGATTACAGCATACAGATATCCAATGCATTTAATGAAATCATTGATAAGCGGTTTTGAAAAGGAGTTCAGGCATGAATAGAGACGTAGATGTAATAGGCTATGATAGCCCTGATATGCCGGGTGTTTTTAGCGGGCTGAAAAAATTCAATGCAGTGGCGGTTAATCGTGAATATGATTTTATCCCGTCGTTACAGGAGCGCCTGAGCCTGGCAGCCAGATGCTTGAGTCATGCTGCACGCAATGTTGTCGACAGGGTTCGTAGTCTTGAAGTGATGGTGGACAGTGCTGGACTTGATGAACTGGCTGAACAATGGGCAGCCATCCACACCTTGGGTCAGTTAACGGCTGAAGCACAAGCCTCGGCATTCAATATTCTAAAAGACACATTTATTCAGCGTACCCAACGTATTGTCAGTGCTGCTACAGCCGCCAAGGCACAGATTGAAGTACGCGCGTTAGAAGGTGAAGGGCTAAATCTGGAGCACTACTCTGATCCTTTGCTGGCCTATGACGCTGCAAGGCTTGATGAGCTGGAACAAAAGGCCGTTACGCTGCAACTGGAAGAGGATCAGTTGCATGCGGACAAACAGGTTGTCATCGCAGCGGTGACAATCCTGCAATCCAGATCCTGGCTTGATCTTATTACAGACCTTTTGCCTACAGCAGAACAAATTCAGGCACTTGTAATAGCCGCTTCGGTGGGAAAGGCGGAGGCTGATGTAGTAACTGCTGCCCTTGAGCGTGTTACGCAGTACCTGGGCTTTGTCGACAGTGGGTACAGATTGTTTTCGCTGACTGAAGTACGCAACAAAATAACCGACAATCTGGCTGATTTGAGCATACATAAATCAAGAAACAAGGCTGATATGCGAGAGCTCAAGGAGCGCGCCGAAAAAATCAGGCGTCACGCAGAGCTGGTTGAAGCGCGGGGGTACTGGGTCGACAACATCAGGCTGATTGCCAACGGGTTGGCCTTGTTTTTGACTCGGCTTAATGCAGTCATTGATATAAATGAACACACGCTGGTGCAAGCTTCGGCAGAGCTGGCGGGTTTTCAGCGCTTTTTGCGGCGCATCAGCCGCTAAGCCACAGTGCTGCCCCCCGCGCCCTTGCGCGGGGGGCAAATTGTTACAGGTAGAACGATTTCAGCGGCGGGAAGCCGTTGAATTCAACGGCGCTGTAGCTGGTGGTGTAGGCGCCGGTGGACAGCCAGTACAGGCGGTCACCGATAGCCAGGTTCAGTGGCAGGCCGTACTTGTAGTTTTCGTACATGATATCGGCGCTATCGCAGGTTGGGCCGGCGATGACGACTTCTTCCATTTCGCCTTTTTTCTCGGTCCAGATCGGAAACTTGATGGCTTCGTCCATGGTTTCGATCAGGCCAGAGAATTTGCCCACATCGGTGTACACCCAGCGCTCGACAGCGGTACGCGACTTGCGCGCAACCAATACCACTTCGCTGACCAGAATACCGGCGTTGGCAATCAGCGAGCGGCCTGGCTCCAGAATGATTTCCGGCAGATCGTCACCGAAATCTTCCTTGAGGAAACGGATGATTTCTTCTGCGTAGGTTTCCAGGCTGTTTGTGCGGGTAATGTAGTTGGCCGGAAAGCCGCCGCCCATATTGATCAGCTTGAGAACGATGCCGTCTTCTTCTTTCAGGCGCTCGAAGATCACCTTGACCTTGGCGATGGCTGCGTCCCACACGCTGATATCGCGTTGCTGCGAACCCACGTGGAATGAAATACCGTAAGGCACCAGGCCCAGGTCACGGGCCAGGATCAGCAGGTCCATGGCCATATCGGTCTGGCAGCCGAATTTGCGCGACAAAGGCCAGTCAGCCGTGGTCGAGCCTTCGGTCAGAATACGAACGTAGATCTTCGAACCTGGAGCCGCCTTGGCGATGTTGCGCAGGTCGGCTTCGGAGTCGGTGGAGAACAGGCGCACGCCTTTCTCGTAGAAATAACGGATGTCCTTGGATTTCTTGATGGTGTTGCCGTAGCTGATGCGGTCCGGGCCAACGCCTTGGGCCATCACCTTGTCCAGCTCATAGATCGAGGCGATGTCGAAGTTCGAGCCTTTGTCGCGCAGCAAGTCGATGATTTCGACGGCCGGGTTGGCTTTGACGGCGTAATACACCTTGGCAAACTCGAAGCCTGCACGCAGGTCATCGTATGCCTTGCTGATCATGGCGGTGTCGATCACCACGAACGGGGTTTCCTGGGTGTCAGCGAAGGCCTTCATTTTCTGGAAGGTATCGCGCGCGTAATAGTCTTCGACCTGAATCGACATGCTGGGGGACTCCTGTGGCAAACGTAAAAAATAAATGGGTGCAGCTGAACATCCTCCGTATCCCCACTTTGGTTCGCCTACTTCCCAAGGCATGTCCGCCGAAAGCAAAAAAGGTAAATGGACCTTGCTGTCTCGTCGTCAGTACTTGAGCCGGATGGATCGTTTCCAGCATGGATGTTCGGCGCGAACTTTAGGGCGTGACCGCGTTGAGATCAACAAAAAATGTCGCGTTTTTGTACGCGTTCGTCGTGGGCGCGCGGACAGCTATTTAAGTAACCGACCTTTGTGACACTGAGGAGTTCGCACGCAACGCTTTTACGGGGGCCGCAAGGGCTGGTAAACAGAGTGACCGAGTCGCCAGTGTCGCGAGCAAGCCCGCTCCCACAGGGACTTTCGTCCTTGTGGGAGCGTGGCTTGCCCGCGATGGCCTCAACGCGGTAAAGCAGAACGATCGAGTCGCCTGCATCGGGATGCAAGCCAACGCCGAGAGCAGTTACGCCAACGCAATATCCGCCGGTGACACGATGCTGGTCTTGGCCCCACGGGAACGGCCCGAGCTCAGGTAGGCGGCAATCGATTCCTGGGTCACTTCACCCAGGAACACCCGCTCGGCATCCATCACCGGCAACCATGAGCGGTTGAACTCGTACATGCGCGACAGCAGGATGCGCAAGTGCTCGTCATATGCCGCCGTGGCGTTGAACTCGCGAAGGTACTGGCCGCACGTACCGCTCTGGCGGTGCAGGTCGCGACGGCGCACATAGCCCAGGGCCTTGTTGTCGGCGCATGTCACGACGACATAGCGACGGTCCAGTTCGTCCATCAGTTCCAGCGCTTCGGCCACCGGGGTTTCCGGGCTCACCGACGGCGCGTTGTCTGCCGCGTCTTCAGCCTTGACCAGTAGCAGACGCTTGAGGGTGCTGTCCTGGCCCACGAAGTTGCTGACAAATTCGTCAGCCGGGTGGGCAAGCAGGGTGTCCGGGTGATCCATTTGCAGCAGTTTGCCACCGCGGAAAATCGCAATCTTGTCACCCAGCTTGATCGCTTCGTCGATGTCGTGGCTGACCATGATCACGGTCTTGTTCAGCGCGCGCTGCATTTCGAAGAATTCGTTCTGGATCATCTCGCGGTTGATCGGGTCGACCGCGCCAAATGGCTCATCCATCAATAGCAGCGGTGCGTCGGCAGCCAGGGCGCGGATTACCCCGATACGCTGTTGCTGGCCACCGGACAGCTCACGCGGATAGCGATGCAGGTACTGCTTGGGCTCCAGCTTGATCATGCTCATCAGTTCGCGGGCACGCTCATGGCACTTCTGCTTGTCCCAGCCCAGCAGGCGCGGCACCACCGTGATGTTCTCCTCGATGGTCATGTTGGGGAACAGGCCGATCTGCTGGATCACATAACCGATATTGCGACGCAGGGTCACCGGGTCGAGGTCGGTGGTGTCTTCGCCGTTGATCAGGATCTTGCCGGAGGTGGGCTTGATCAGGCGGTTGATCATTTTCAGCGTGGTGCTTTTGCCGCAACCCGAAGGCCCGAGGAACACGCAGATTTCGCCTTCGTTGACGGTCAGGCTAACCGAGTCCACGGCTTTGACGTCTTTGCCGTTGCTTTGGAACGTTTTGCTGAGGTTTTGAAGTTCGATCATTTGAGCAGTCCTTTTGGAGTCAGCGAGCGTTGCAGCCATTGCAGAAGCAGGTCGGCGATGATGGCCAGAACACTGACCAATACGGCGCCGACGATCAGCATCGACATGTCGCTACGGCTGATTGCAGCAAGAATAAGTACACCCAGACCGCCAGCACCGATGGTGGCAGCGATGGTCATTACACCGATGTTCATCACTACGGCGGTGCGCACACCGGCGAGGATCACCGGCACCGCAATCGGCAGTTCAACCATGCGCAGGCGCTGGCTGAAGGTCATGCCGATGCCGCGTGCCGCTTCGCGAATACCCGGCTCCACGCCGGTCAGGGCGAGGAAGGTGTTGCGCATGATCGGCAGCAGTGAATAAAGGAACACGGCGGTGATGGCCGGCATCGGGCCCAGGCCCTGACCGAACTTGGAGTAGAACGGCAGCAGCAGGCCGAACAGGGCGATCGACGGAATGGTCAACAGCACCGTGGCGCTGGCTTGAAGCGGGCCGGCCAGTGACGGGAAACGGGTCATCAACACGCCCAGTGGCACGCCGATCAGGATCGCCAGAATCACCGCGATACCGACCAGAGTGATGTGCTGCAAGGTCAGATGCAGGACCAGCGACCAGTCCATGTGGGAAAAGGCGTTTAAAAATTCCATGTCTTCTCCTCTATTCAGTTCAGTGGATGCTGGCGCAGGAAATCTGCGGCGACTTTGGACGGGCTTTCGTGATCCACGTCGACCCGGGCGTTGAGTTGACGCATGGTTTCGTCGTCAAACAGATCTGCCAGCGGCTTGAGCAGGCCTTCAAGGTCCGGATGGGCGTCCAGGTAATCTTTGCGTACCACCGGGGCGGCGGTGTAGTCCGGGAAGTAATGCATGTCGTCATCGAGCAGCTTGAGGTTGAAGGCGCTCAAGCGACCGTCCGTGGTGTAGACCAGCCCGGCGAAAACCTGGCCGTTCTTCAGTGCGGTGTAGACCAGGCCGGCGTCCATCTGGCGGATATTGCGACGCGTGAGGTCCATGTCATACAGCTTGACCATGCCCTGCAAACCGTCGGAGCGGTTGGCAAACTCGGTGTCCAGGGCCACCAGCGCTTTTTTGTTGTCCGGTTCGCGCAGTGCCTTGTTCAGGTCGCTGACGCTGTTGATGCCCGGAAACTCTTCGGCCACTTTTTGTGGCAGAGCCAGTGCGTAGGTGTTGCTGAACTTGGACGGGTGCAGCCAGATCAGTCCTTTTTTTGCATCGAGCTCTTTTACCCGGTCGTAGGATTGCTGACTGTCGAGTTTGTCGGTGATGTGGTTGTAGGCCACCAGCGATACGCCGGTGTATTCCCACACCATATCCAGTTGCCCGGACTCATGGGCCGAGCGCGCCAGGCTGCTGCCCAGCCCGCCGGTGACCTGGGCGTTGTAGCCCTTGCTGTTGAGGTATTGCGAGGTGATTTCCGCGAGCAGGGTTTGCTCGGTAAATACCCGCGCCCCAATGCGAATCAGGGGTTTTTCTGCGGCCTGGGCAATTCCTGCACACAGCAGGATGCAGCCTAGTAAAAAGCTAATTTTTTTCATGGGTATTCCTTTGCTCAGCCAGACCTTAAGCAGGTCGCAGACCGCGTTCCAACCACCGGCGGCTGACAAGTATCACCAGGCCGTCGAGCAGCAATGCCAGCAGCGCAGTACAGGCTGCGCCAAGGATCAGTTGCGGCTGATTGTTGAGGGCGATGCCGGGGAAAATCAGGCTGCCCAGGCTGTTGGCGCCGATCAGGAACGCCAGCGGTGCCGTACCGACGTTGATCGCCAATGCCACGCGTACACCGCCCATGATGATAGGCACGGCGTTGGGCAATTCGACCCGCCACAGTACCTGGCGCGGGGTCATGCCGATGCCGACGGCAGCTTCCTTGAGCGAACCCTGGACGTTTTTCAGGCCTTCGTAAGTGTTGCGCACAATGGGCAGCAAAGAGGCGAGAAACAGGGCGAAGATGGCAGGACCGCTACCGATCCCCAGGAAACCCAGGGCAATGGCCAGTACGGCCAGCGGCGGGACGGTATTGCCGATGTTGAAGACTTGCATGAAGCGTTCCGCACGTCCGGCCATAGTCGGTCGGCTGAGGAAAATGCCGGCGGGTATCCCTACAAGGAGGGCCGCGAACATTGAAGCGAGTACCAGGTACAGGTGGGCTTGCAGGTAGAACAACAAATCATCTTGATAGTGTTCGATAGTGCTGATGCCGATCCAGTGGACCAACAGGG
>Ga0302347_1000880_pt1 | contig 41071 bp, 28 predicted proteins | sample PhyWR1_FD_202178 | JGI IMG/M metagenome (GOLD analysis project Ga0302347, IMG submission 202178) | Leaf surface microbial communities from wheat plants in UC Gill Tract Community Farm, Albany, California, United States - DLSL W.R1 (v2)... | ecosystem: Host-associated > Plants > Phyllosphere >... | reverse complement strand
AACGCTTCGATTTCAAGTGCCCGATCGAAGTCATGGGCGAGGTGATGCAGGAAGCCATGGCTATGCGGCATCATGCTCCAGCTTCAAATCAATAACCGTGTTGCACTCAGCTTCTGCAACCGCCCATCATACGAGCGCTACTTATTCAGGGGCTATACACGGAAATCTCGGTGACTCTTGAACGAGCCTATTAAATTTATGTGCGAGCCCCCATCCATGCGGAGAGGGGCTTTCATATCTGCTACTTGTACATCGAGTGAAGCTCAGTAGAGTTTAAAATTGAGACAAGCATGTTTTTAAACTTACGAATCGCAACAACTGAGCCTGCTTTTGATAGGTGAGATGCGTCACTGTAGTACACTTTTTCACCATCGTATGACTTGCAGAAACCATTTTGGCAAAAGGCGTCATAAGGATTCAGGAAGGTCACACCTGGCGTGGCTGCGGCAAATTTTTCAAGCGCACGATTGCCAGGTATGGTGGGTAATCCTTCCTGTTTGACTCCCAGCCGTTCTTCGCAGTCGGATGGGAAAAATCTAGGGCGACTGAAACAGCCAATCACATCTGACTCTCCGGCACCTGGTACGTTGCCAACAACCACGAGTTGTCTGTTTCCTATTCGTTTTTTAAGTTCTGCCAGTTTCGTAGCGACAAATTGATAACCGTCATCTCCAATCCCGTTGGAAATTTTAATTCTGGTAGTCTTCGGAGCGGCGGTCATTAGCTGTTCTCGCCATGCTTGACTGATAACTACTATTGCGTCGGGACTTTCGTCTATTACTGCCAACGCCTTATCCAGAGCACTTTGGCATCCGCTGTCATGATCCTCTCCCGGAGTAACTTTTGTCATTCCAGGCATCATCAAGCAACCATATACGCTCGTATATATGTTTTTATTGAGTGGTTTAGCGATTTCAAGATCGAAACCAGTGGCATAATGCCTCGCATGACTGTCGCCAATTACAACTATGTCGGCTACACCATTTTGTCCACCACTTATCCAACCTGTCCACGGTGATCCTGCCCCCCCATATTGATCTATATGAAATTGCTTGGAGTTGGACAACTGTTCAGCAACCCCTGCCGGAAGCGGACTAAGTCGCCACTGCCACCCGTGGCCAATAAATGCAGTTATCGCTGTGATGCTCATCAACGCTGCTAAAGTGCCACAGGCCGGAATGAACTTTATGTTTGAAAAAAAACCTTTAATGGTTGGTTTGTTTCGAAATGGAGTCTCGATATAGCGTTGAAAAATAAACCCCAAAACCAGTGATGCGGTAATCACTATAGCCTGTTCTACAAAACCCAAAGGCATCTTTGTATAGTATTTATAAAAAACAATGATCGGCCAGTGGACAAGGTAGACAGAATAGCTAATGAGGCCTATTGTGACCATGATTTTATTGCGTACAATCCATCCGATGTACTTTGCATTTACTGATTAAATTACCAAGGCTGCGCCGATGCATGGAGCAAGCGCGTTATAGGAAGGGAATAAAGTATTTTCCGTATAGGTAAATACTGAGTAAAAAATAAGCCCTAAGCCAATGCCCATTAATACGTCAAGTTTAAGGGTTTTCTCTTGGGGCTTCGGAATCCAGACTAGAGCTGCACCAATAGCAAATTCAAAAATCCTGAATGGCGTAAAAAAATAGATAAGAGAGAGGGTATCGCTGGCTTTTTCCCCCATCAGAGCTTGCCACCAACGGGTAGTGCTAATGCCGCCGTTGGTAACTACTATATTCAAAAGCAGACTGGTGATTCCACCTAATATTATTGCAGTCATTGCTGCTTTTTTTGATTTTCTTTTAAGTAAGAAGACTAGAGCGATCGGCCAAAATAAATAAAACTGTTCTTCTACGCTAAGCGACCAGGTGTGCAGTAATGGCTTGAATTCAGAGGCGGTATTGAAATATCCGCTTTCATTCCAAAAAAAGAAGTTGGAGACTGAGAAGATTGAACTTATGACTTCGCCCCCAAAACGCTGGAAGTGTTGGGGGGTGAACATAAGTACGGCAAAAACGAATGTAAGAAAAATAGTAGCAAACAGTGCAGGGAACAGCCGTCGCACGCGGCGAGCATAGAACGTCTTGTAAGAAAAAGTTCCTGTGCGTTTTACTTCGTCAGTGATTAAATTTGTGATTAGATATCCACTGATTACAAAAAACACATCCACTCCGACATAACCGCCGCCGAAGGCTGATAGCCCAACGTGAAACAATAAAACAGTCATCACGGCTATGGCGCGCAAGCCATCAATGCCTGCGACATACTTTGTTGAAATCATTACCTTCTCCATTGGTAAAGCAAATCCTTTGTTTTTGCCATGATCTGCGAGCGTCTTGCTTTGAAGGCTATCTTACCATCTGCCATTATTTTCATAAGCGTGTCGAGCCCCGGCGATTGCTGGCGGATTCTACAAGCTAATGTTGAGTGTGTCAGATTTTGGCGGATGATCGCTTAGCAGGACCCTAGTCGCGACATTCAGGTGTTTTGGCCTGGAATGCGGAGGTGGGCGCGGTAACGACACAAACTGTCGTGAGCCATTGTGATAATGCCTTCTATCGAATGACTCACGTAAAGGTTGTCTGGATGCCCCCTACATTAAATGTCTGCTTTGTTCCGAGTACCACACGAGCAGAAGTTGAGCGCCTGCTGTGGCCTGGCTCTGATTTGGTTTGCGGATTGCGCTGGATCTGTGCATCGCCCATCGCAGTCAGTGGGGCAGGCTATGGGTATTGAGTATTGGGTGGCAATTGCGGTCTCGGGGCTGGTGTTGGCAATCCTTTTCGCACTGTATTCACAAGGCCATAAAACCTGGCATTTGCTCACGCACTGGCAGGTGACCACGCAAGAGCGTGAGCGGCGGATGGGGTGGCACGCGCAGGAAAATCGAGAGTTAAGAGCGGCACTTCAGGAGCAAAATGCACACGTCGATCAGCTCCAGCGAAAGCTCGAAATCCTGCAGGCCCTGGTGCCATCAACCTCCCAGCCTTAGACGGTGACCCATAGCCACGTGCACCTGCAGGCGTGGCAGAGGAGCAAGAAGATGCCTATTCGACCCCAGCCTTTCACTTTCGTATGTCAGGCGTGTCACTGGAAGAAAACCGTTGCACCACTCAGTGATGCACTTGGGCCGCTCGACTGGTGTGAGCGGTGCGAGCGCTGTGGCAGTGATGTGTTGAGCCGGCAGGTAGCTGGCGTCGTTGACCGTACGTTGGCGCAATGGTTTACCCGATTACGCCGCTAGGGGTGTTTGGCCAATGCGTCTCGCAGAACCCTTGCCGCGATTCGACCTTCACGGCAGGGAGCCCCGGGCCAAAGGAGACGGTCATGGTTGAGTGCGCCAGGCAATGGCTGCGCGAGGCCTCTCATGTGGTTGTCTTTACAGGGGCCGGTATTAGCGCAGAAAGTGGGATTCCGACATTTCGTGATGCATTGACCGGCTTGTGGGCGCGCTTCGATCCTGCAGCACAGGCCACAGCCAAGGCGTTTCGCAATGATCCCGCCCTGGTGTGGGGCTGTTATGAGTGGCGGCGTGCGCAAATGCTGGCGGCTCAGCCCAACGCTGCCCATCATTCGATTAGGCAACTCGCGGGTCTGGCTTCCAAACTGACTGAGCTCAGTTGACCCTACACGTCGGATGACTTCGAACAGCTTTCAGAGCCATAGGCTGCCGCGGCCAGTCGCAAGGTGTCGCCCACCTGCTGGCGCAATGCCGCTGGTTCTTGCACCACCATCGAAGCGCCCAAGGAGAGAATCCACCATTGCAGTTGCCAGGTATTGCTGACGGTCGCCTGTATCTGAAAACCGTCTGGCAGTGCTTGCAGCACCATGTCCGTGCTCAAGGGCGTCTCTCGAATCAAGCGCGCCTGGTGTTCACTGACCCACGCTTTGAAAAGGATTTTTTCCGGGTTACCGAATTGCAAGGCGTCGCTGGCCAGGTAGTTGTGTAACTCGAATGACGCCACCCCTTGGCACTGGGTGTCGAGTACCGTTACTTCACGGAAGCGATGCACGGCGAATTGACGCACATCGGTATACGGCACTGCCGTCGCTATGAGGTAGGTGATTAAGCCGCGCTGAACAATGGCCAGCGGGTTGAGGGTAAGTTCGCTGATTTTATTGGTGTGTGCCGAGTAATAGTGGCAGTGCACTTGTTGTTCGCTAATCACGGCGTGCTGCAAGGCTTCCAGGGTCTCGGCCAGGATTTGCGGTGCGCGCAGATTGAAGTCCGGGCGAACACTGGCCACTTTGTCCGGCCAGCGGGCAGTGGGGTTGCCGTCTTCAAGGCCTTTGAGTTTTTGCCGGGCGTGCTCGAATCGTGGCTCCAGAACGCTCAGCATGCTGCCGGGCAAGAGGGGGCGGATCGCATCCTCGACCAGGGTCAGGCTGACTGCCTCTGCCAGTGTAATACCCTGCAATTCCACGCTTACGCCTGGTTTCCAGTACCAGCCAAACGGCGTTCCGCCATTGTTGCACTGCAACGGAAACACCACGGACAGATCACGCAAGTCGCGCTCGACACTGCGGCGGCTGATCGAGTAACCCGCGCTTACCAGTCGATTGAGCAGTTCACTCACTGTTATGCCAGGTGCGCGTTTGGGCAAGTGCTGTAGCAGTTCCCACTGACGGCTCAGGGCGCTATGGGTCTTGGCTGAAGGCAAGAGGATCATCCTTGTAGGGTGCAAGCTGGCCTATAGCCAGCAATAAGGTCGGTTGCCCACCTATCGGCGTCAATCCGGCAACCTTTAATGGGCTTAATGTACGAAGCCGATGGGTCGTTGTTGTCCTGTGGGTTTCAAGCGACACTCGGCCAGCAGTGCACGGGCCAATTCGTCGGCATTGCTGAAAGGGTTGAAACGTCCTCGGCGCGCTACGGCGGCAAAGTCCCCAGGTGTCAGATGTGCTTCGGTGCGCAAGCGGCGGGCGGCGTCATGTTGTGGATCCTTAAGAGCCAAAGCCTTGAGGTGTTCAGCAAATAATGCCTGGGCTTGCTCCGTCGTCAGGTAACCGAAATGCACCTTCAGGTCGAAGCGGCGCAAGGAGGCCTCGTCCAGGTCGGTGATCAGGTTGGTGGAGGCAATAAACAGGCCTGAATAACTCTCCATTTGAGTGAGCATTTCGTTGACGGTCGTAACCTCCCAGCCCTGTCGCGCCTTGCGCCGGTCCTGTAAAAAGCTGTCGACTTCATCGAGCAACAGAATCGCGTCCTCTTGCCGGGCGCGTTCAAAGGCGTGTGCCATATTTTGCTCTGTCACCCCGACATACGGGGAAACCAGATCGGAAACCCGTTTGACCATCAAAGGTTTGCCCAGCTCCTGAGCCAGCCAATGGCCGAATGCGGTTTTGCCCGTACCGGGGGGGCCGTAAAAACACAGCCGCGCCTGTGGATGGGTGCGCAGCCCTTCGACCAAGCCATGCAGTGGCAGGTCGGTGTTGATCCAGTCTGGCGAATAGAAGCTCGGCAAACCATTGCTGTGCTGTTGTAGCGAAGCGAAGCCTTGCGCTTTGAGCGTGCCATTGACGATCGATCGAATCGTGTTGTCCAGTGCGTTACTGGCGCGTTGTGACACGCTGCGTCCTACGCGCACGGCTCTCTCTAGAACCGCCGGCGTCATCTGCTCGTGGGCGCAGAGCTGTTCAATCAGGGCCTCGCTCAACTTGCCGGCGCTGCACGTGTGCAGCATTTGTTTACGCTGCGCCAAGGGTGGGTTGGGCACTTCAATCACCAGGTCGAAACGGCGTATATGTGCCGGATCAATAGTCTCTATGCTGTTGCTTAACCAGAAGCACGGTTGGCTATTTTCTTCCAGCATGCGATTGATCCAGCCCTTCTGGGAATGGCTGTTGGCCGCGGGGTTTTCAGTCTGGAAAATGTCCTCTATTTCATCAAGCACGAGCAAAGCACGTTGCGCACGCAGCACGCTGTTGGCCGCGCGCAAGGAGCACAGACGTTGCCTGGCGCTGACGGGATCGCCCTGGCTGTCGGTACAGGCCACTTCATACAGCGCGCAGTCCAGTGTTTCAGCAATCAGCCGGCTAAGCTGAGTTTTACCCGTACCGGGTGGGCCGTAGAGCAAAATATTCACCCCCTGTCGCGCCTGGGCCAGGGATTTGCTCAGGTAGCGCTCGGCGATCGTGAGCGCTTGGCTGATATGACGGTAATGCTCCCTGTTCAAGCTACCTGGCGGGCTTAAACGAAACGCATAAGCGAAGAGCTCCAGCGGTGTGCCTTTGCTAAAACGCAGCAGGCCAGGCAGATCCGGATTACTCACCGACAAGGTTGAACTCAGTGCCATGACGGCGCGGTGATTGTTGGTCAGATCCAGCAGGCCCGTGCGCATCAGTGGACTATTGTGTGCCAGGCATGCCTCGACTTCTGCCAGCGGTAGGCCCAATAGTACAGACAGCACTTTCATTGCCCGGTTGAGCCCCAGCATGCCCAACTGGTCTGTGGCATCACTGAGTGTCGGGTCGCTGTGCATCAGCACGCAGAAACCGAGTACTTGCAGTCCTGACTCACCCAGGCCTAACAGTGCCCCCAGCGCCTCCAGGTTGCTCTGTAGGTTGTTCGGATAGAGGGTAGTCATGTGCTCGGCATTGAAGGCGCGAGCGCGGGTGCGCAGTGTCGTCAGCGCCAGGGCAGGGCTGTACTGGTCATCGTCTATCCATTCGGCCAGGCCCAGCTCGTGAGCCAAATCATCCTCGCTCAGACCGTGGCGGTTGATAAAGCTACGATGCCCACCCAGATCCAGCAGCAGTTGATAACACCACTTCAGCGAGAGCGTACAAGTATCAGCAGCACGGCGGCTGCCGTGTGCAAAGGGGGATAGGCGTCTGCCCATGCTGAATCTCCTGATGCAGTGGAGTCAGCAGGATGAGGCCAGCGGGGGTCAAAATGTGTCGTGGTAATCCTGCTTGGCAAGGGATCAGCATCGACATGCTCGATCGTGCCTGATCCCTGTTCAGCGTTGTGTCAGCTTAGGGTTGACGGTTAAGTCAGGAAAACCACTGCTTCAAGGTGTCTTTAGCTTTGTCTACGTGTTCGGTCTTGATATGGCTCGCAGTCGCGGCCAATGCCGCGCACAGCACACCAATATCGTCGGTGTAGCCCAAAAATGGGGTGATATCCGGAATGACGTCAATAGGCGAGATAAAGTACCCGAGGGCGCCATAAATCGTTGTTTTGGCCCAGGTGGGGGTGTCGGCGTCAGTGGCTGCGTAATACATCTTCAGTGCGGGTTCCAGTGCGGTCTCGCCGGCAGACTTGGCGTACGTTTTAACTTTGTCCCAGAACGAATCATCTGAGTAGTCTTTTTCAAAGGCATTGTTTGACATGTTGTCTCGCTTCAAATGTTGGGGCGTGCAGTGAAATGTGGCAGTTGTCCGCGAGCAGTCAGCCTTATGCGTCGGTGCTCGTGGATGTCCATTAAACTTGAGTCTTTTGGGGGGCTGCAGTCATGCGTACCGCCTCGCGGAAGTCTTCCAGCAGTCGCCTGGATTCCTTGAGCCAGCCTTCCTGGGGGGCGGTGTCCAGATGGCGGTCAAGCTTGGCAATAGGCTCGAACATCCGGCCATAGACATCTGCACCGCCAACCTCCAGGCAGTCAAGGCGCAATCCGTTGATGGCGGTTTTTTGCGCACGAATGCCGTTGATATCTGTCTGGATGGCGTCTTCATACATAGTGAAGACTTCCTGCAGTCGGCCTTCCAGGTGCTGGCTTGAATCTCCTTGCTGGTTGATCCGTGAGAAATACTCCAGCAGTGGTGTGTCCCGATAAGCGACCTCATGACGTCGGGTCGAGCTGTAGGCACTGACCCCTGCCACATTGATGCCTTCGCTCTGCAGCACATCCTGGACTTCGTCCATGATCTCTTCGATCTCATCCTTCGCCTTGACGTCGGCCTTGGTCAGCACGACATACACCGAGCGCTGTTCCACGCCGATCTCATGGATAAAGTCCAGGTCGGACACCGGCACTGTGCCATTGGCATCGAGGCCAATCAGCCAGATTATGGCCTCGCACTGTTGGGCGAACTGGATGGCCGTGCGTTTGTCGCCTTGGCTGTATTCGGCCGCAGTGGCAGGCGGGTTGTAGCCTGGCGTGTCGATAAAGCAGATGTTGCTGAAAAACTCAGGTGCCATTTGCACGCCGACGCACATGAACGGCATTAAACTCTTCAAATCGAAGCTGAATGAGTTGATGAACGCATGGGAGATGTTTTTGTAAAACGCCACATCCAGCTCCATGTGGCCACCGTTCGCGGAGTAGCCACGGATCATTCGCTGATCAGTCGCCAGCACATAGCTGGGGATCGCTGTGACGGGCTTCATACCTACCGGCAGGCGTACCTCGGGGTCGCGGATGAAGCTGTTGATAAACTCGGATTTCCCACTGCTGAAACCACCAACAATCCCGACAATGGTGCGCTCGTGAATATCGGGGAACCCGACCAGCAAAGCCAGTTCCTGTTCGATCGATTGCAACATTCTCAGGGCTTTGGCTTCCGCGCCCAGACACGACTCGCCGTCGGCAAATGTCATGTAGTCGTTGTCCAGTAACTCCCTGAAACGGGCAAGCCCGGCACTTTCCCGCGGCTTGGCGGCCAGCAGCCGTGAAATCAGCTGAAAGCGAGTCCAGGTGGATTGGAACTGGTCTGCCAGTTGCGCGTGTTGTTGTTGCTCCTGGCCATGCGCCTGTTGCAGCGCAATAAGTGATTCTCCCGTGGTGCGCAGCTCAAGATGCGCCTGCTCAAGTGTCTGTTCGAGCGATTGACGGGCCGACTGGAGACGGTTGTGATCCTGTTCCAGCTGCAGGTGTTGGTTCGACAGTACTTCGAAACGTTGACCGGCCTGGTTCTCCGCGCGCTGATGCTGGTCGAGGGCTTGCGCCAACGACGCTTGCACGTTTTGTACGGCCTGACGGGTGTTATTCAGCTCTGTCACAGTAGCGGCCTGGCGCTCACTCAAGATCTGATGCTCCTCGTTCAAAGCGTCAAGGCGGGCTTGTTGTGCCTGGCAGTCGAGGAGTAATTGGTCATTGCGTGCGTGTTCAGCCAGCAACGTGTCGTTCGTGGCCTGGAGGTTCTGAAGAGTTTGGTGCAGGTCCTCTTTGATGCGATTGCGGACCTGTTCCAGTTGGCTGTGTTGTGTTGACAGGGTATCGAAGCGCTCGGCGGCCTGTTGCTGCTGGTGTTGATGCTGATCCAGGGCAAGTGCCAGTGACGCCTGGACCTCTTCCAGGGTTCTTTGGGTATGGTTCAGTTCGCCGACGGTGGTGGCTTGATGCTCGGTCAGTCGCTCATGCTCACTGTTAAGGGTGTCAAGACTGGCTTGTAGCGCCTGGCGCTCGAGCGTCAGCTGGGCATTGCGGGTGTGCTCGGCCTGGAGCGCCTGACGAGTTTGCTGCTGAGCTTGCTCGAGCGCCAGGCGAGCGGCTTCGATGCCGTTGCGCTCCTCGACCAGTTGGGCATAGCTGGCTGACAAATTGTCAAAACGCAACCGCGCATGTTCCTGGGCCTGCTGATGCTGGGCCTGCGCCTGGGTCAGGGTATTCTGCAGCCCCAGCAGTGTCTGGCAAGTATCGCTCAGTTCAGCGACCGTACTGGCCTGGAGCTCGGTCAATTGCGCATGCTCTGCGTTCAAGGCCTGCAAACGTGTCAGGGTCGCTTGATGTTCGAGGGCGAGGGCTGCATGACTGCGATTTGCCACCTGCAGTGCCTCGATCATACTGTCGCGCAGAGTCTTGCGCCGCCAGACGAACAGTTGGCCGATCTTGTCCAGTTGTGCCAGCAACGCAGGCGGAAACAGTTCGCTATTCATGCTGCCTCCAGTTCTTGGGCCATGCGTTGCAAGCGGTCGAGTGTATGCAGTGCATTGCTGACTTGTGCCTCAAGTTGGCTGATGCGGGCCTGCATATCGGCGAAAAACGCATTGCCGTAAGAGGGCGGCAGCGTGTGCGTGACGTCATCGATCAGATGGCGGATTTGACGTTTGGCTTGCCCTTGGAGATCGTCCAGCAGGTGCCTGGCGTCATCCAGAAATTGTCGTGCTGCGTCGCCCAGCAGATGACTGCCGGAGCCCTTGAGCTTGCGCAGTGCCTGGCTGTTTAGCTCAAATGCCGGGAGGAGAAAGCCCGCTGCCAGGCTCTTATTGGTGAGAATGATCAAGCCGGCATCGAGGTCGTCCCCCAAGTGCAGGCGGGCAACGCGTGTCGACTCTTTTACCAGATTGTCGCGAAACGCTTGGGTCAGGGTTTGGCTTGAATGTTTGAGGGTGCCGCTCAGTCCCTCGGCAAACTCCTCCAGTTGAGTATGGACCTGACGCCAGAACAATTTAAATACGGTGTAGTGCTGGGTTTCAATACCACCGCCCCACATCCAGTTAGCCATTTTTGCGAAAGTGCTGTCGCGGACCACCTCCCTGGAATGTGAGGTTTCGCTCGAGGCGCCTTCGACGCCAGTGCGCGTAGCGCGATAGGCCGCTTCAAGCTGTTTGCTGAGTTCCCGCTTGAGTTGTTCGCGAAACTCCGCAACGCATTTGCTAAGCACACCGTCGAGGTCATAGGTGGCGGTCACGAGCTGGGTGTCCAGCTTGCGGCGCGCGGCCTTCAGTTCCTCAATATCGGCGTTGCGGATTTCTTGATACTTGTCCCGACTGAACGTCAACAGGTCGGTGCGTAACGCTTCCAGGGCCGTCAACTTGGCACGGACTAACTCAGTTCGGCGCTGTTCGATGATGTGGTCTTTCTGCTCGCGCACCGTGTTCAATACCGCGCGCAATGCGTGGGTATTCGCCAGCAGATCGAGGTTGCCCCGGCAACGGTCGGCATGTTCCGGGGTGAAAAAATCAGCGTAGTGGGTACGCAAGTTCTCCCAGACTTTTTGTTCCGCGCTGTCCCAGGTGTGTTGTTGGTCAAAACGCTCGGACAGACTGTGGCACATGCCTGAGGTGTACAGCACCTTGCCTGTGCCTTGTTGGATCAGGTTGTCGAAGGTCGCGCCGATTTCCGGATGCTGGGCCTTCAAGCGTTGCAGGGTATCGACCATATGCACGCTGAGGGTTTGGGTGATTTTATCCAGTGCGCCCTGAAGTGTCGGTTGATGAGTGTCGCTGCCATACAGCTGGTTGTCGACCTGGCTGGCAATCAGTACCAGTTCCTGAATCCCTTCCTTTTGCGTGATTCGGCTCATCAGCTCGATGTCCTGTTCACTGAGAAACTGGCCGGCCGGGCTGACGATAAACACCACATCGCAGTTTTTCAGCAGCGCCGTGGTGCGCTCTTCGCGGGACTGCACCGGGTCGTTAAGCCCGGGGGTGTCAATGATGCGCACATTACGCAGCGACTCCAGCGGCAGGAAGATATCGACGCTCTTGGTCAACGGCATATAGGTTCCGCCCACCGCGACATAATCGCTCAGCAAAACTGCCAAAGTGGCCGCGTCAGGTGCTTGAAGGTGGCCCAGGGTGTCGAGTGCACCGAGGTCAACGTTCGAGGCTTCAATGTGCTGCCATTGTTCACTGGCGGCCACCAGCGTGTGCTCACTCTGCAGGGCTCGTTTGGCACTCTTCTGCGCATCACGATAAAGCCCTGCGTCATCGATCGGTTGGCCGCTGCGTTGGCGGCGCTGACGCAAGGTTTCTACAGCTTTGGCCAGTTCTTCCTGGTAGCGCTGTTGATAGCGCAAGGCATCCTGCTGGATGTTGTCCCGGTCTGCTGCACTGTAGAACTGTACATCGGCGCCGAACGTATCGCCGTAGGTCAGGGTGGTCAGCGCTGCCGTCATCGGCGTTGCAGCCCTGGGGAGAATGGCGTGGCCATCAAACACCAAAGCGTTGAGCAAGGAGGATTTACCGGCCTTGACCCGACCCACGACACCAATTTGCAGCAGGCGGTTTTCCTCCACCAGATCACTGAAGGCTCGCTCCAGGTCTTCGCTGCGATCGATAGCGTGCCTGTTCAGCATGGGTGCAAGGTCTTTTTCCAGCTCCGGGTGGTAGGTTTGCATCCACTGGTGTAGGTGCTGGTTTAGTTCAAGGACGTGCTGCGGGGTCATGACCGAACCTCGTAAAGGGCTTGTTTGGCCAGTTGTTGCAGTTGTTCCCGGCACTGGATCAAGAGCTCGACCTGCTGCTGTGCAGCCTCGGCATCCTGCTGGCGGCTGGCTGACATCTCGTCAATCAGGCGTTGTTTTTCAGCGATCTCACGCTCGAACTCGCTGCTGACTTGGGTCACTAAAGTGTCCATCTGTTCGTTGAGCAGGGTGTGCAGGCGCTCACGCATTTCACCCTTGACCGCAGGAATTACTTCGTTAATTACCTTCTGACGCAGTTGCTCGCGTTGGCGCCCCTCATTGATAAACGCGAGAATATTGGGGAGGAAGATAATCGCCAGCTCGATGAGGGGGTTGACCACCGAGGTAGTGACTGCCAGAACAGTGGCCAACCCTTGGTATGTCACACGGGGCAGCGGCTTTCCGTGCTCCCAGCCAGTTTCCTGCTTGAGGCGTTCCAGCTCCCGGCCATTGCGCTCAGCCAATGTGCCATTCCAGTGGCCCAGGGTTTCTCCGGTCTTGTGCAGCGTACGGTTAATCCTGTCCGTGATCTGCCCCAGCCAGCTCTGTTCATTGTTGAACTGGCCCATGCTCTGGCCCAGATCGCCCAAGGCTTGGGCAAAGTCCGTCACCACGGTGCGACTGAGATGGTCCATCTGGTCCTTGATCGAGCGCGTCATTGAGCCGCGAACGACCTCAGACACAATTCGCGAAAACGCTTCCTGATTGCCCGAGACGGCCGCACTGACCAGTTCCGACTGCACGCTATCCAGCTCGCGACCCGCGGCGCTGAGGCAATATTCCACGGTTCGTTCCAGTTGCTGATCGCGTAAGTCTTCGAGAATGTTGTCGCGCTGACGCTCGATTTTTCGAATGCCCTGGGCCAGTTCGTTTAGGGCGTGTTGATTTTCGCCCTGGGTTTTTTGCAATGACGCCAGTGCCAGATTAATTTGGTTGAGCAGTGAGTGGGTCAGGTCTTTGAGGCGATCTTCGAACACATCACGGATGATCTGTTCCGGTTGCAGTGAGGCCAGGACTTCGGTCAGACGGGGGGCTGCGTCGAGCCCAACACGCACCAATGGACGGGTATCGGCAAAGTTGATCCTGATCTGTTCATCGACCAGTTCGGCGACATCCTGCACCTGCTCATCCGAGCGCAGGTTGATCTTGTTCAGCAGGAACGTGAACGCGCGGCCGTAGGTGTGCAGATCGTCCAATTGGCGCAGCATCGACTGAGTGATATTGCCATCCTCAACGCTGGTGACCACGATGAAGTGCACACCACGGGGCAGGTAATAGGCGATGGCTTTGTTGTGGTTGGACAGCGAAGAGCCGAAGCCCGGCATATCGACCAGAACCAGTGAGGGCAGGGCCTTGAGACGTGGGTTGTCCAGGTACAACTGAAGGTGCGTGAATTCGTGGGCACGCGCCTTGAGGGTGGCCAGCGCTGTGACGTCCATGCGTTCAGCACTGCCGTCCAGGCGCATGGCCAATAGGTGCGGGTCGCTGCTGTAGCGCAACTCTGTGGCCAATTCTGTTTCAGGTGTCAGGCCAACACTGAGGATAGTTTCACCCAGAAAAGTATTCAGCAAACTGCTTTTGCCGGCGCTGAAGGCACCGATTACAGGAACAAGCAGTTCGGTATGTTGGATATCGTTCTGCAGTCGCGTTAACTCATCGGACTGGAGAGCGGTATCTGCAATAACAGGAAAAATGGCGTTCAGGTAATTGAGGTAGGTGCGTTGAGTGTTCAACATCGCAGTACGAATCCTTGCGTCTAATTATGAATATGTGTTCGTTGACTGCTGCCCAAGGCGCTTCACAACTCGAGCGCTCGCCATTCGTAACCGTTGTATTTTTCCCAGATACCGCCGCTCTCGAAGTGCAGGTACACCCGCCACTCATCCGCGTTGACCTGAATTTCTCCGCCAATGCGTGCACAGTCACCGAATGCTGCGCGCAGAAAAACCTCTAATTGCTGAAAAAAAGTATCTGGTAACTGGGCGCTGCCAGCGATGTAACAGGAAGATCCGTTGGTGAAAATGCTGCAGGGCTGAACGCTTGACCACAGGGTGGCAGTGGCCTGCTCAGGATGCTTCTGGCTCCAGTCCACTGCGAACCTATGAAGCAAAACATGCCAGTTCCCGTCAGCGTACTCACCTTCGATCCCCCACATGTCGATGGCCAGGAACATGGTTGGGTGTCGCGAGCGTTTTTGTGATGGGTAGAAGGACTCAGGCATGATCGTATCTCTCGCTAATTTGTATGGAGAACAGGCGAGTGAGGATCGAGCCTGCCGACGACATATTGTGTCGTGTCCGATATCAGCTTGCAGGGCGCGTAGTGTGCCGAACCCACGCTGATATGAGCAGGGTGGATGTCCGTTTGGACGGTGCTGGTATGAGAGGCATATCAATTAAAGCAGTGGCAGACATGGGCAACTTCCTTGTGCGCGCAGACGGTTTTGCTATGAAGGGATGGGCATTGCAAGCCGTCCCAAGGCAGATATGGACGCAATTGTGGCATTTTGCTACTGTTCTTGACCATGCGTAAATTTGCGCGCTCGCCCGCCATCCGGAAGTGAGCGCCAGTTCACACTCCTCTTTCTATTCTCGCTGGCATTTAGCGGACCCTGCCCGAAGGTGCCGCGTGTTCTCGAATACGCCGACAGTACACCGATCAAACCGCTAAGGAAGCCTCTTGATGAGCATGATATGGGGGCTTTTGGGCCCCGAACAGTTGGGGGGCGAGAGGCGTACCCGCACCTTGGATCTTGGTGCTGCTGTGCGTGAGTACAATGAGCGTGCGGTACCGGGCATGGGCGGGGTGTGGTACGCCAAACAGTTGCTGCTGGCGGTGCTGGGCATCGCACTTGCCCAGCAGTTGCGCGAGCGCCAGGTCAATGTGTCGAACATTACGGTGGCCAATGCTATTGAGGCTTTGGGTTGTTACTTCGCCCTCAAGCATAACCAAGGCCAGGGTGATTCCCGCGTGCGGGGTTCGGAAAAGCTGCGCGGCAAGGCCGATTTTGATTTCCAGGCGCTGTGCAAGCCTGGCTTTTATGTCAGCCAGCCAATGCGCATGGGCACTGTCCAGGCCTTGTTGACCTTGGGTTTGGTACGTGCCCAGGGAGAGCGATTCAATGCCTTTATGTGCACGGCGTTTGGTTATGAATTTATTAATGCCTGCTGTGGGGATGACGGCACGCAATTGGAACTCTTACTGCAATGGGCGCAAAAGGGCCGTTCGGTCAATCAGTTGAAAGCGCCCACTGCGGCAGTGCTTTCACCCTTGCAGCTATTACCTGCTCAAGCGCGAGCATTGTTGTCGCGTCGCCTCAATACTGACCTCGCGCCTGCCCGTGGTGGGTCGCAGCGAGCTGCCATACGCAGCTGGGCACAGGCCCGTTACGCTCATCCTACTGTGTTTGATTGGAGGGCTCGGCCGAATGAGATTGACGCCGAGCACTGGAACGACTTGCACTATGGGGCGCTGTTCTTTCAAGTACAGGATGCTGCCTACCAGGTGCTGGATGGCTTGGAGCAGTACATGGCGGCATCGAGTCAACCGCAGTTTCGGTTAGGGGAGAGCATCCCCGAGCTGATCTCAGCCCGTATCGGGCATTTGCGCGAGTTGGCCCGTCTGTTTCTGGATAACCCCTTGGCGCAGCGTACCGATGCGGTCGCCGCGCACTTCTGCCGTGAGTGCAGTGCTCCTGAAGCGTCCCATGTGCTGGCCAGCCTGGTAAGCCGAGACGGTCGGGTGCTGCGCTTGCAGGGCAAGCAGGTGCTGCCTGGCAGTGCCTTCCAGTTTCAGGTGGTGGCGGACATCGATCAATCTGCTGGCGAACCTCAAGGTCAGGTCGCCGAGGATGCGCTACCGGCCTGGATTTCTCCGCGTGTGAAACGCCTATATCAGTTGGATCTGGATCTGCAAGGTCAATTGGGCATCTGGCTCGAACAGGCCCCGCCCGGTGCAGTGGCCGAGGTGAGTCTATGAGTCAGGTTCCGGCATCACTGGCCCAGCACTTCGAAACGCCAGACGGTTTTGCCGGGCATTTCGGCTGGGTGTGTGGCTTCTCGGCTGACGATAGCTTTCTCAACGATGCCCTTGAACGCTTCACCCACCGGCAAGCCAACCAGCGAGCCTACGCTGGGGATACCACACTGGCGTTATTGCTGGATCCACGTGCGCCCCAAATCACTCCAATCGAAGTCCCCGGGCTGTTGCATTTACCTTGGGCGAGAGCTGCCTTGCCGTTCAACTTGATGCACGCCAAGGTGGCCGTGCTGACTTACCGCAGCACCGCCCAGAGTGACGTCTGGAGTGTGCGTTTGCTGGTATCCACCGGTAATTGGACTCGTCAGACCCTGGAGCACAGCCTTGATCTGGTCTGGCGTCTGGACTTGCACAGTGATGACCTGCAGTCACCTACCGAAACGACGCAGCAGGCGCGCACGGACATCTATGCTGCATGGGATTTACTGTCGTGGCTTCGTCAGCAATACGACAGTCGTGCACTGTTCGCCAACCCGCTGACGGCAAAAGCCATGACGGATATGGATACGCTGCTGTTCAGGCAGATCAAATTGAAAGCCTCTGGTTTGAACGCGCGGTTCTTCGATAACCGTAAAGCGTCGCTGCTCGCCCAATTGCCCGAGAAGGTGGTGAGCGCTTCGGGGCGAGGGCATGCGCGTAATTACCTGGCCATGGGGTCGGGTTTTTACGAGTCGTCATTGCTCGGAAAAACGCCGTCGGTGCCGTTGCAGATTATCCGCTGCTTGCGCGGTGAGGGGGGAGGGCCGCGGCTGTTGACGATGTCCAGCGATGTTGATTTGTTCGTCAACGAAGACGGCTGTCAGGGTGTTGTTGAAGCATCGGCGATGTTGACTGCGGCCGATATCAGCGTGCGGCCAGCGGCTCAGCCGGTGTATTTTCCCCGCGCGCAAAAACGCACCTTGCATGCCAAGTTTATCTTCAGCGCCAGTGAGACGGGGCACTCGAACAAGACTGCCAATCCCTGGCTGTATCTGGGTTCAGGTAATCTTACCCAGCAGGGTTTTACCCTGAAAATGGGGCGTCACTTGGGCAATCTTGAGGCTGGGGCGGTGTTCGCACCGACGTCGTTGAACTGGCACCCGCAACACATGGCCCTCGCTGACCCTGAGTCGATTGGCTATTACCTGCCGATTCAACGGCAGCTCACATGCAGGCCTGAGGCGTTGCAAACGGGTGAGGCGTTTGAAGTGGGCAGCACAGTGTTCAATGCGGCCCGCGTGGCTTACTTGATGTGGCAGGAAGCGCAAACGCCGGAGCAAGGCTGGTTAAGCAGTGAAGACGACTTAGAAGTTGATTATGTGGTGCTGGATCCTTCGCGTCTGCCGTGCACTTACGTTGACGGGCAAGGTTTTACTTGGTGTGGACAGCGGCCACGTCAGGTAGTCGTGCGCTGGCAAGCGGAAAACACGGAGCAGTTTATGACCGTGCCAGTGCTCGATGGCTTTGGTCGCCTGGCGGCCACGGAACTACCGGACATCAGCCTGGAAGATGCGTGGCGTCAGCTCGAGGGTTTTCCGCAGCTGCCCAGTGAGGAGGAGCTGCCCGATGCCTTTGATCACAGCGTGAGTTCTGGCAGCCGGCAGGAGAGCCTTGGGCGTGCTCAAGACACGGCAAGCTATCCAATCCGGCAAATGATGGAGTTAATCGAGGGCATTGCGGCGAAACAGACCGCGCTTGCGCCTATCGATTGGCCTGTCTGGTGTGCGCGTCTGGAGCAATCGCTCATCCAGGCCAGTGGCTGCGAGTTGTTGCAAGCGTTTCTGGCCCTCAAGCTCAACCCCATTCATGCCTTGCGCCAGGCGGCGTTCAGGCCCCATTTCGCAGAAACGCCAGAGCATCTGGCGGGACAGCGCTACGAGGCGGCGTTGAACCATATCGAGGCGCATTGGGCGCTGGATCACTCACACCCCCTGGGGGCCCCGGCATGAAACCTGGAGCGTTTAATTGGGCAACGGTTGCGGCAGCACTGCGCGAAAGGGCGTGCCAGCAACAACAACTCGCGCATGCCGAGGGTGAGGCGGCCGCCCACCTGAATCCGGGTCAGCGCGCCAGTCTGCATGCGCTAGCCGAGCGTATTGGCGACCACGGCGTGGTGCTGGCTGACGAGGTTGGCATGGGTAAGACCCGTATCGCAGTGGAGTTGATTCGGGCGGTTAACCACGCTGGCGGTCGCGTGGCCGTTGTGGCGCCACCTGGGCTGGGTTATCAGTGGCATGACGAGTTGAGGCGCGGCGGCGTCGAAGCCCCGGCGATGCTGCGTGGGCTTTACCGCTACCTTGAAGCTTGGAGTGGTGAAGAAATCACACCAGACAAGCCCTGGTTTGAGGCCCCCACGCTGGTGCTGTCGCAGGCCTTTGCCAATTGGCGCATGGGCGAGCACACTTCGCGCTGGCGTCGAGAGTTGGTGCCGTTAGTCTTGGCGCGCTGGCGCAAGGAAGCAGGATTCAAATACCCCAACGGCTTCCATGCCTCCTGTCCTTATGACGCTTGGGTCGAGCAGGCGGCCGCGAGTATCGTCAAGCACATTAACCAAGATCCTCGGCAACCGACTTACACCTGGCTGGCCAACCTCAACAACCAAAATGCTTGGCCGGATCCCAGAAATCAGACGGATTACAGCAGCGGTACCTCTCATCGGGACTGGCTGGAACAGGTGGTCGGGTTTGGCCTGGGGACCTTCGACCTGGTGGTGATTGACGAGGCGCACAAAAGTCGCGGCAGTGACAGCGGCTTGAGCCGATTGCTCTGTAATGTGCTGCAGAGCACGTTGCAGAGCCGTCGTCTATGCATGACCGCAACCCCGGTGGAGCTGGATGTCGAGCAGTGGCGGCAAACCTTCGAGCGACTTGGCCTCGACGAGCCGGTGCGTGATCGCCTGCAACCGGTGATCAATGACTTTGCCCAGGCCATTCGTCATCTGCGCGCCCATTGGCGTTCCAGTGACTCTGCCCGTCAGCACTATCAGGTGACTGCCAGTGCCTTTCAATCGGCGCTGAGCCCCTACCTGTTGCGTCGGGACAAGCGTGAAGATGTGGATGTTGCGCGCTTCACCGAGTTGACTCAGGGCAAAAATTATCGCAACACAGATAGCGCGGTCAGTGTGGATGTACGCACTCTGAGCTTGCCTTGGCGCCAGGCCGTGTGCGCGACAGAAGCCCTCTCGGTGACCTCGCGGCTGGACGAAAACGTAACCGCCAAACGCTTGCGGTTGACCTTGGCCAACGGGCATGGCATTGCTGACTTGTTAGCGCAGATCAACGAGCCGGAGGTTTCTTCGGTGTTGGCGGTTGACGAGCAGATCAGTACTGTCGATAACAAGCGCCAACAACGCGTGCAATGGTGGTTGCAGACGGCTGCTCAAGCGTTTCAGACACGTCACCATTTGTTTGAACACCCGGCAATCCTGGCCACAATCGCGGCCATCGAAGCGGCGCATGGGCAAGATGAAAAGGTCCTGGTGTTCGGCCGTTTCACCGCGCCCATGCGGGCCTTGGTCCGTTTGCTTAACGCGCGGGAGATGTTGCGCAGTCTGCAGGCGGGTCGATACTGGCCGCAGAGTGTTATTCAAACCCGTGACGACGACTCCGAAGAGCATTCGCAATGGGCTGCCGTGCGGGTTGCGCACCGTCAGTTGCAAAGTCCGCTGTCTCTGAGCCGCATCCCTGAACTTCTGGCCACTCAATACAACAGCCACAGTGCCCGTCGTGAGCAATTTCGCCGACGCTTGCTCGACTGGCTCCAAGCGGGGCTGCCTCATGACGATCCGCGCCCGCGGGCGATGCTCAAACACCTTGAGGCGGCGCAGCGTACCCGGGAGGTGGCAGAGGCTGTCGAGAAGCATCCCGTCGCGCTGTTTGCCCGGGCGATTCTCGACCTCACTGGCGAGGATGTCGAGCAACTGACTGCCGAGCAAACCTGCACGGCTTTTTGCCAACTGCTGAGCGCTGCCAGCGACCAGCGTACGGACGACGACTACGAGGCTGCGGATAACCAGGAAACTGCATTGCCATGGGAGTTGCTGCTGGAACGCCTGCAAGCAGAGTCTGGCCATCAGGAAGGGGGGTTCGCTCGCTTGATGTATGGCGGCACTGAACAATCCACCCGGCGTTTCCTGCAACTGGCCTTTAATCGCAGCAAAAGCTTTCCCCGTGTGCTTGTGGCCCAATCCACTGTGGGTCGTGAGGGCCTAAATCTGCACCTAGCCTGCAAGACCGTCATTCTCATGCACCCTGAGTGGAACCCTGGGGTGGTCGAGCAACAGATAGGTCGCGTAGATCGCGTGGGCAGCCATTGGAGTCGCCAGCTTGACGATGCACTGAAACAAAACCGTCCGCCCGCACAGCTACCGCAGATTGATGTGCACCCCGTGATCTTTCGAGGGACTTATGACGAGTACAACTGGCAGGTCTTGCTGGAGCGTTGGGATGACTTGCGCGCTCAATTACATGGCGAAGTGATTCCGGCCAGGGAGGCAGACGGCGATGTGGAATATGAGCAACTGTTGGCGGAGCTGAAGGCCGGCGCACCGTGTTTTTCGCCGCTGGGTAGAAGTGCTTGAAGCAATCAGTCCTAGGGGCTGTTCAGGGGCTAGCTGCGTTTTAATGGCACCGGATGTTTCCTGGCATCACGGCTAACCGGCGATCGAGGGGCGCCCTTTTTGGGTGTCCCTAAGCCACAACCGGATAGCAAGCATCCCCCCATAGTGTTTCTGGGTTATCCAGCATCAGCAAAATAATCACGGGCACCAGCTTGCCGAGGAGGTTCGAGCAGTCGCGCAACTGATCTCGATTCACACTGCTGTTCCAGGTTGCGCCCCCATGCATAACCTGGTTGCGCAATGTATAGATTCGATTGAACAGAACGCCGAGTATGGCGGGGTTATTGCGGTTGCCCAATGCCTGTTGCGCCGCACGCCGACCGCTGGCGAAGCGTTCTTTCCACTGTTGCTCACTGATCCTGCCGTTCTGGTGATCCCAGAAACTCTGGAATACGAAGGGGTTATCCAGCAAGGCGCGAATGCTACCGGAGAACTTGGACCAGACCAGATTTTCGATCAGAGTTGCAGTGTCGAGCGCACACAGCTTGTCCAGGAACGCTTTAAATGTGGTTTGCTCGGAAAGTCGGTACTGCTTGTCGATATCGGTGGCGTAGGCCGAGTTAAAGGCAATCCAGAGAAAGATAAAGCGTCACTCGACATCGTCCGCCTGCTCGGCCCGATTGAGCCAGCTCAGTGCTCGATGGACAGGCAGGGTGAGATTGGGGTGATGGCTTTCTCGTTCCTCAATCAGCATGAAGCGTTCCTGGACGTTTTGCGAACAGGAAACGACCATGCAAGCGCGCAACGGAACTCAGTTGTACTCTGCCTCTGATATCTGCAATTTTCTTGAGTGCCAGCACCTGACGGCTGAAACCGACAACTACATCCGTGCGCTATGTCTCTGGCAGGAGATGGGCCTCAGTCATGCATGAGCCATGGCCTCAGTTCCTTGATGTTGCTGACTACGATCTGCTGGGCCTCAGGGTTAGTGGCCTGGTTTCTCGGGTCGACCTGATAGCGGGCCAATACATACTTCACCAATGCCTTGCGACTGGACACCACCAGTTTCCCCTCCGTCATGCCGAAGTCGGTTTCGATAATGCATTGCTGCGCGGCGTTCAAGCGGCTATCGGGGGTAAAAATGATCGGTACTTCGGTATTCCAATCTTCATCCAGCTCGCGAGTGTTCTCTGAAGCGTCCAGCAGGTCTGGGTTACCGCGTAGTCGGCTCAACACAAAATCGCGGTACTGACGATTTTTCTCACAGTAAGCGCGCACATGCCAGCGCATCCCGGAGTACACCAGGGTATGCGGGGCAATCAGGCGGATTTCCACGTTCGGTGTGTTGAGCGAAACGTACTCGATTTCCAAGCGCAAACCGTTTCGACAAGCGGCGAGCAAGGGCCGCAGAATTTCAGGCCGAATCGGCCGGTCGGGCACTTCGAGCACCTTGGTATGGGCGTAGGCCAGGGCCAATCCATCGATGTGCGGTGCCCGCTCATTGTTCTGGTAAAGCAGGTGCAGGTAGGCGCTGGCGCTGTCATCGATGAACAGCGGTTTGAACTGCTTGCTTGGGACATAGCCCTTGCGTTGCTTGTGATATGTCAAGTTTCGGGGCGCATGTTCATTGATGTAGGTGTTGATGTCCTTGGACGCTTGCTGGCGGCTAATGCCGAAGCTCTGAATCAAGTGTCCTGTGGTCAGACGGCCTTCCCACCAGGCGACGGTTTCGATCAAACGATAGCGAAGTGCCAGATCCCAGCGCACTTGTTCGATGGATTGCTTGCGTTTCATACCCGCTCCATGTGTTTGAAAACTTTACCTGTATAAGTCTACATTCTAGACCTGTCGTGAATAATTACATATCGTGTATTTGTTTTCGGAATGAATCAAAGTCACCAAGGACGTGGATATGGGTATGTCGGAAGATTTTCTGACCGTGGTATTGATCATGCTGGTGGCAGTCTTACTGGTGCTTGTGCAGCAGAGTCTGAGGATAAATGAGCTCTGGCGAATGGCTCAGCGATTCAAAAAAGATGTGCGCTGGGTACAGATTCTGGAAATGGAAAAACGAGAACTGCGTTCTTCGCTGCGGGATGAAAAAGAACGCGTTGAGATGTTGGAAAAAAAGCTGGTGGTTTTGCAGGAATTGATCCCGACAGTGGAATAAGGGGAAGCCCAGACTTTGTGGCCGTCAGTTTGAGGAGAGATCCCGCAGCGGGCCATTACACCGGGTCAACCCTGGGTCTGAACTGTCGAAGCAAGAACCCGCAAGCAACACCGTACGGCACGTTCCCTCCTGGTAGTCGAGAGCCCTTGGGGGAGTGGATGGATTTAATTTTAGATTGAAAATTACTGAGGATACGATGGGCTGGTTTATTGTGATTTTTCTTGCTTTGGGATTTTTTGTTGTTGGAGTTGCAGCCGTTTTAGCTATTTTTAACAGGGACATTTCATGGCTGGCTAGAATTTTAAGCAGTCTGACTGGCGTATTTATATTGTGGGGAGCATGGAATGCGGTCGGATGGCTTTTGTTGAATCTCAAGTAGGTTAGAAATACGCCTGCGTCAGCTAAAACTGGGGCGAAACAGAACACAGTCAGTGGCCTCGGTGCAACACCGATTCATAGGTTTACGTCAGGAGAGCGTCAGGCTATTGGGACGAATCCGGTGAGGCAGGTTGGTTTGCAAGATGCTCATGGGCTTCGGGAGCGGTGTGCATGATGCGTGATTTGCACCTTTCAAAAATAACTCGGATTAACTGCACCTATGCAATAGCCTTATTGCGAATTGCTGCTTGGTGAACTATTCAGGAAAAGATGCTATGGCTTACGCACCCGAATTACTCACGCTGCTTGAACAAACGCTAGCCCCGACAAGCTATTGTGTCGCAGATATGCTTGATCACGGCATGGCTGACTGGCACGCCGCAGTGCTTCTCGACAACACAGATCATCTGTCGTCGCTCAAGCTGTTGGCATTAAATGCCAGGAATTTTGCAGGGCATACGCCATTGGACATTGCTTATTGTTTAAACCGAACTTCCTTCATCGAGCGACTAGAGGCGAACGGCGCTAAGGGGGAGAAGTCAAACCTCGAAGCGAGGGGCGTTGGTAGCTTCATAGAAAATGATAAATACGTCCATCTGCCAGGCAAGCAGGGAAAGCTGAAGACGCTGGAAAAAAGATACAGGGAGGGCGGCTGTCTAAATTCCCGTGATAAGGGAGGTAATACACCGATCCACTGGTTAGCCGCAAACGGTCACTTCAAGGCAGTTAAGCATTTTTCTGAAAAGCATTTCATGTTCAACGTTGATATTGATGCGAAGAACCACGACGGGAATACTGCGCGCAACCTTGCCGTCCTCGAGGATCACCAGGATATAGCGCAACAGCTTTTGATCTGGGAGATCGACAGTTACATAACCTCGGTGCGAATCATGTACAAAATGAGTGCAGGTTTGAAGGAAATGTTACCCAGACGTAAAAATCGTTAGTTTTTTTCTAGCGCTATTAGCTGTAGAAGTCTTGTCTTGATCTGACAGTCACTGGATGTAAAAGGGTGACTGCCAGGTGAAGTTCAGTCTAGAGAGAATAGGCCAGGTTCTTGGGGTGAAGATGAAAGTACTGTTCTCTGATTTGGTTCGATATTGAGTTGTGCTCAATTCTTTGCATGGCATTACAACTTGGATATTCGCTATCGTGGGCAAGTCTTCTCAACGCTTATGCTTGGGCTGCGGACCATAGCGAGAAGGTCATCTCGCTTGACGAAGTACTTAACGTGCGTGCGGCCCATGTCTAAATCGCCGCTGTCGATGATCCTCGGCGGGGGATGCGCTTTCACTTTCTTCAAGGTATCGACATAATTATGGCTATAAGCCACTATTGCGGCATAAGTGTGAAGGGAGGCAATCCCGACCACGTCTAAATCATTAAGGACCGTTGTGATCGATTCAGTAGTTTCAATATCCGAGCAAGCATTTTTCAGCATTGTCACGTCTGCGCTGGAAGCCTACAAACTGGAGCACGTCTTGAACGGCGGCAACTCGGCTGTGCGCGTCGAATCATTCGGGCACCTGTGGGGCTACTGTCAGCCATTGGTCGGTAGAGACATGATCTACAGGGTGGTACTGGCAGATACATCCACCGCCGTTGAAAGAGACCAGAGCTCGGTTGCTTACACCGATGAAGCGCAAGAGCTGAAACAAAGGGCGGTTGCAGGAGCTGAGTGCAACACGGTCATTGAATTGAAGCTGGAGCATCATGCCGCATAGCCATGGCCTTCTGCATCACCTCGCCCATAACTTCGATTGGGCATTTGAAGTCGAAGCGCTTACGCGGACGCATGTTCAGTTGCAGTGCGATGGCATTCAGTTCTTCCTGGCTGTGTACCGACAGGTCTGTGCCTTTGGGCAGGTACTGGCGGATCAGGCCATTGATGTTTTCGTTGCTACCGCGCTGCCAAGGGCTGTGCGGGTCGCAGAAGTAAATCGCCACCCCAGTCTGCTGGGTGATTTCAGCATGCCGCGCCATTTCTCGACCCTGGTCGTAGGTCATGCTCTTGCGCATCGCCAGCGGCATGCCATTGAGCGCTGCACTGAAGCCTTCCATCGCCGAGGTCGCCGTCGCGTCGTTCATCTTCACCAGCATCAGGTAGCCACTGGTTCGCTCCACCAGCGTGCCTACACACGAGGCGTTGGCTTTGCCCTTGATCAAGTCGCCTTCCCAATGCCCTGGCATTAGCCGGTCTTCGATCTCCGGTGGGCGCACATGGATGCTGACCATCTCGGGAATCTGGCCGCGCCGATCCACACCACCAGAGCGCGGTCGGCGTGTCGTCTTGCTTTGCCGCAGGCAGATGATCAGCTCCTTGCGCAGTTCACCGACCGGCAGGGCATAGATCGCGTTATAGATCGTCTCGCGACAGACGTAGGCATCTCTGAGGCTGGGAATGTTCATGCTGCGCAGCTTGCCGGCAATCTGCTCGGGAGACAAACGCTCACGGAGCATATGCGCCACCAACTCGAAGCGCTCACCACCCCGCAACAGCTTTCGCTTCGGTCGACACACCTGGCGGCGAGCCTGCATCTGCTGCTGGGCCGCGTGGGCCGAGTAGCCGCCACAGACATCTCGATTGCGGCGCAGCTCCCGGCTGATGGTCGAAGGGGATCGGTTGATCAAGCAGGCAATCCTACGCAGGCTGAAGCCTTGGGCATGACTGATTTGAATGGTGGCGCGCTCTTCAACGCTGAGTTCGGTATAAGACATAGGGGCAGCACCGTACCGGAAAGGTCAGGTGTTGCACTCAGTTTTTGCCGCCGCCCACCTATTAAAAGAAGGAGATATCCGTATATGGATTCCTCTTTGTTGCAAGCTGTCGCTTTGGCGCCCGTGCCGACTGCATACGTATATTCGGCTTCTGACTATGGTGGGCTATTTGTGCGTTGGCTCCGAATTGCTTTTACGTACGTTACGCACTTGGACATTATAGGGTTTTGACAACGCCGGCTCGACCGGTTTGCCATCACTCGAGTTGCTTCGCAATCGTGGTGTAGGGGGCTTCTCTCAGGAGCGCTGCCCGATCTGGTTGGCAATTAGTGCTGTTGCGGACAACCGATTTTGCGAGGTGGCAAGCTCGCCATGTTCAACCTGCTGACGCAGATGTCCGGCGTAGTCCAGCAAGGTCTGCCGATCAATTTGCCGCACGCATCGTTAAGCTCCGGCCAATCCTCCGACCGACACCACCGCACAGACGTCTGCCACCGATCACTGTGCGCTTTGACCGTGCCGTAATGCCCGCCGCCATATAGATCTCGCAATGCCTGCGGCCCGGCATAGCTCAGTTGCCGGCCATAGCCAAAATTGCGCCCATCACGTCTACCGACCAATGCCATGATCAAACTCCTCTCGAAGCCAAACTTTTAAAACCATCCCCACGTCATCCCGCCATGGATGTTGAGTGCTATCAGGGATCAAGGCCCCTGCGACCTGTGAGGGTTGTCCACTGACGCGGGACTGGCGGCTCCTTACGACCGGGAGCATGGGCATCTCATGATCTGGCCTCCTGAACACTTCCGAGGAAGTGGGCGGGTGGAGGCTGCGCTGGCTGACGAGACCGGTGCCGCGAGATCCTGAGTCGGGTGAAGGCAGTGAGGCGATGACCGGGGCGTGCCTGACTGTCAGTCAGGTGCAGTCCATTCCGTGGGCTGCGGCACCATCATCTTGCATCGCTGTTGCTGGTGGCTTGGGTGTTTGTCACGTCGATTGTCACGAGGGGAAATGCCGCAAAGTCTTGTACGAGTTGGGCTGCAGCAGCGGTAGGAGCGTCCGTCTCTTTCTGGAAGAAAGAGACGGACGCAGGTTGGCGCAGTAAAATGGCCAAGCGGATAAGTTGCTGCAGGGCAGCCGGGTAGGGTGGGTTTTGCGGCAGTAGGCAAAGCGAAGAAGTGGGCATCCATCACATGGGTAGTGACCGTGCGAGCCACCGGACGCTAATCGCACTTGGGGATGAACCACCACGGTGTGGCGTAGCCTCAAAGGTTCTGGCTACCTGGGTTGCTGTCAACGACAGCGCTTGCACGATCTTTTCTACGCCTGTGGATAATTTGGGTCAAGGCTCGAATTTTTGGACGTTCTGCGGCTGTGGATGAAATTATCCACCGGTGGACATCTGTGGTTTTCCACAGACAGTTGCGTGGGCTTTAGATTTTTTAAGTGAGGTCCATCCAAACAGGGCGGCTTTGCAGCCCTGTTTGGATGGACCCGCGTGGACAAGCGGATCACTGATATATAAATACCGAGCGCTTACTCAGTTGCGCCACGTTTTGCTTTTAGGCGAGTGACGTTCGCTCCGGTCTGGTTTGCGAATTCGTGTGGAGTGACATGCTCCTGCCGGTTGATCTCTAGGTACCGGCTCCACCAGTTCATGATCAGCCTGCGCTCCTCGATGAATTCGGCCTTGTGGATGTAGGCGGCGCGGACGTTGTTGCGTTCTTTGTGGCTCATCTGCCTTTCAATGGCGGTTTCGGACCACAGTCCTGACTCAATCAGCGCGCTACAGGCCATCGAGCGGAAGCCATGGCCACAGATTTCGGTTTTGGTGTCGAAGCCCATCTTCCGAAGCGCGCTGTTTACCGTGTTTTCAGACATCGGTTTCGACGGGTTTGCATCGCCTGCAAACGCCAAGTCGAATTCGCCAGTGAGGACATGGATCTGTTCAAGCAGGGCCACGGCTTGCGGCGATAAGGGTACAAGGTGGATGTCCCCGGCCATCTTCGTACCCCTTGTTGAAAAGGGTACACCGTCCAACGCGGGTCGAGTGTCTGGTATCTCCCAGGTGCCGCGCTTGAGGTCGAATTCGCTCCAGCGGGCGAAGCGCAGTTCGCTGGAGCGCACGAAGACGTGTAGCGAGAGGAGGACGGTAAGCCGCGTCAGCGCTCGGCCTGGGTAGGTGTCTATGAGTACGAGTAGTTCTGGCAGGCGCGATAAGGGTAAGGCTGGCCTGTGAACGACTCGTTGGGCTTTGATCGAGCCTTCAAGGTCGTGCGCAGGGTTCGTAGTAATCAGTCGGCAGCGCTTAGCCTCGCGCATGATGCTCTGTAGGTAGTTTTGTACCCTCAACGCGACATCAATCGTTCCCCGTTGCTTGATTGCTTCCAGGGGTTGGAGAAGGTCGAAGGTGTCCAATTCTGCAATGTTGCGAGCGCCAAGCAATGGAAAGACGTGGGTCTTGAGGCGGCTCATCACCGTTTTGGAATGACCGGGCGCCCACTTGGCGGACATTTGTTTGTGCCAAGTCGTCGCGACACTTTCGAAACTGAGGCCTCTGATCGCGGCGTCGGCCTTGGCCTCCTGCTTCTTCTGGACGGGATCAATCCCTTCGGCCAAGAGCCGCTTGGCTTCTAGGCGCTTGCGGCGAGCGTCTACGAGGGTAATGACGGGGTAGTTGCCAAACGAGGTAAGCCCTTCGCGTCCATCAGGTTTGACATACCTGAAGCGCCAGCCTTTGCGGCCATTGGGTTGCACAAGGAGATAGAGGCCGTCGCCGTCGAAAAGCTTATAGGCGCGGTCAGTCGGTTTTGCTGAACGGCAAGCTGCATCGCTGAGTGGGGCGGTAGTGCGCGACATAAGGGTACTCCCTTTTATCGAACTGACTGGTTACCCTTAAATCTACCCCTAAATCAACCGGAATCCACCAGATTTTGACGTAACCCGACGGAACGCCAAAACGAAAAAACCCGCCAGAAGGCGGGTTTTTCGGGGGTTTCAAAGACTTTACTAGCTGTCTGTGGAACCTTGTATGGTGCCGGCACCAGGAGTCGAACCCGGGACCTACTGATTACAAGTCAGTTGCTCTACCAACTGAGCTATACCGGCGTGTTAGGGCGACGATTATAGCGATTGAAAAAGTTCTGTAAACCCCTGAAATCTGACTATTTTTGCGAAAACCCAAGTTTTCGCCCTTCGCCCTGCATTTATCCGCTTCTCCAGCAACAAATTGCCCCAATCAGCGCTCGTGCATGGCCTCTGCACGGGATTTGATGATCGGTTTGAGCAGGTAGCTCAAGATGCTCTTCTTGCCGGTGATGATGTCCACGGAGGCCACCATGCCGGGGATGATCAGCAGGGGTTTGTCGTCGGTGCCCAGGTGGCTGCGGTCGGTGCGCAGTTTGATGAGGTAGAAAGTGTTCTTCTTCTCTTCATCCATCACGGTGTCGGCGCCGATCTGTTCGAGTTTGCCTTTGAGGCCGCCGTAGATGGTGTAGTCGTAGGCGGTGAATTTGATCATCGCTTCCTGGCCGGGGTGCAGGAAGGCGATGTCTTGCGGGCGGATCTTGGCTTCTACCAGCAAGGTGTCGTCCAGCGGTACGACTTCGGCGATGTCGCTGCCGGGCTGGATGACGCCGCCCACGGTGTTGACCAGCATTTGCTTGACGATGCCACGCAGGGGCGAGGTGACCATGGTGCGGCTGACGCGGTCTTCCAGGCCTTTGGACGTGGCCTCGGCCTTGCTCAGGTTGGTGCGTGCTTCGTTCAACTGAGCCAACGCTTCGCTGCGGAATTTGCCGCGGGTCTCGTCGATTTTGCGCTGCACTTCGTTGATGGCGGCCTGGGCGCGGGGGATGGCCAGGGTGGTGCCGTCGAGCATGCCGCGGGTTTCCACTTCGGAGCGCTTGAGGCGCAGCACTTCTACCGGCGAGATCGCGCCTTGTTTTACCAGCGGTTCGGACATGCCGATCTCTTGGCGCAGCAGGTTCAGGCTGTTGCGGTATTGTTCCTGCTTGGAGGCGAACTCACGCTGTTCCTGCTGACGTTGCAGCAATTGTTGTTGCAGCCCGCCAATTTCGTCGGACAGTTGCTGGCGTCGGCTCAGGTACAGCGACTCTTCGTTCGAGGCCTGGTTGGGCACCGCTTTGCGTGCGTCTTCGGTGATGTTCAGCGGGCGATTTTCGATCTCGGCGCTGAGGCGCTCAACACGCAGCTCCATGGCCACGCGGTCGGCTTCGGTTTCGCCGACGTTGGAGGCAAAGCGTGTGTCGTCCAGGCGTACCAGCGGCGCACCGGCCTCGACGATCTGCCCTTCGTGAACGTAGATCTGGGCGACGATGCCGCCTTCCAGGTTTTGGATCTTCTGGATGCGCGAGGAGGGGATTGCCTTGCCTTCGCCTTTGGTCACTTCATCGATGATCGCAAAGTGTGCCCACAGCAGCAGGAACACGAAGAAGCCGATCACGCCCCAAATGGTCAGGCGCACGATGCGCGGGGCGTCGTCGACCAGGGCTTTTTCGACTTCGGGCAAGGGCTGGTCTTCGAGCGAGTCGGTGCCCCTGAAATAGCCGAAGATGACGTCTTTCAAACGGCGTGAGCCGGAATTAAGCGACACTGATTTGCCCCTTTTTCAGCGCTTCCATAACGGCCGCTTTTGGACCGTCTGCGAGTATCTGGCCACGGTCGATCACCAGCAGGCGATCCACCAGGCTCAGCAGTGAGGCGCGGTGGGTAACCAGAATCACCGTCTTGTTTTCGATGACCGACTGCAAGCGCTGTTTCAGGCGCTCTTCGCCGGTGTTGTCCATGGCGCTGGTCGGTTCGTCCAGCAGCAGGATCGGTGGGTTCAACAGCAATGCGCGGGCGAGGGCGACGTTTTGTCGCTGGCCGCCGGAGAGGTTTTGCCCGCGTTCGCCCACTTGCAGTTCGTAACCTTGCGGATGCAGCCTGGCAAATTCATGCACGCCGGCAAGTTCTGAGGCCTGCAGCACCATTTCATCATCCACGTAGCGCGCACCCGAGACGAGGTTGTCGCGCAAGGTGCCGGCCAGCAGTTGGATGTCCTGGGCCACATAGCCGATGTTATGACGCAATTCGCTGACATCGATCTGGCGAATGTCCACGCCATCGACCAGCAACGAGCCCGAATCCGGCTGGTAAAGACCGACCAGCAGTTTGGCCAGCGAGCTTTTACCCGAGCCGCTGCGCCCGATGATGCCGATTTTCTCGCCCGGCTTCACATTCAGGTTAATGCCGCGCAGCGCCAGGTTTTGTTGGTTCGGGTAGGTGAAGTCGACTTCGCGGAACGTCATCGCACCTTGCAGTGCCTTGCGGCTGAGCGGGCGTTCGTCGTAGTTGCGTTCTTGCGGCAACTCCATCATCTGGTCGACCGACACCATCGTCACCTTGGCTTGCTGGTAACGCGTCAGCAGGCCCGACAGTTGGGCCAGCGGGCCCAGTGCGCGGCCGCTGAGCATGTAGCAGGCGACGAGGCCGCCCATGCTGAGGGCGCCATCAATGATTTGGTACACGCCGAAAATGATCATCGCCACGCCGGCCACTTGCTGGATCAGCAAGGTGATGTTCATGGCCAGGCCGGACAACACTTTGACCCGCAGTTCCAGGCGGCTGAGAGTGCCAATGGTCTGTTCCCATTGATACTGGCGTTCGCTTTCTGCGTTATTGACCTTGACCGCATCGAGCCCGGCGAGGGTTTCGATCAGGCTCGACTGGCGCTCGGCGCCCAGGGCCATGGTGCGCTCCAGTGTCGCAGTCAGCGGTTTTTGCAGCATGTGGCCGATACCCAGGGCCAGCGGGAAGGCGATGATCGGAATCCACACCAGGTGGCCGCCGAGCATGGCGATCACCGCCAGGATGATCAGGGTAAAGGGCAGGTCGATCAGGCTCGCGAGGGTCAGCGAGGTGAGGAAATCGCGCATCCCCTGGAATTCATGGATGTTCTGCGCAAAGCTGCCGACCCGTGCCGGGCGTACTTTCATCGCCATGCCCACAATACGCTCGAACAGCGTCGCGGAAATGATCAGGTCGGTTTTTTTGCCCGCCAGGTCCAGGCATAAACTGCGCAGGCTCTTGAGCAGCAGGTCGAACAGGTAGGCGCCGCAGATACCAATAGCCAGCACCCACAGGGTGGCGGTGGCCTGGTTGGGGACTACGCGGTCATACACGTTCATCACAAACAGCGGTGCGGCCAGGGCGATCAGGTTGATCACCAGGCTCGCGGCGATCGCGTCGGCGTAGAGCCAGCGCGAGCGCTTGAGGGTGTCTCGAAACCACGAGCGTGCGCGCGGGATCAGCGTGCCGCTGGTGATGTCAAATTTATGCTGCGGTTGGGCGAAAAATACCCGACCGCTGTAATCTTGACTCAGTACTTCACGGGTGAGGTGTACTTCGCCGCCGTCGCTTTCGCTGAGCAGCAGGCGCGCCGTGTCACCTTCCCATCCCAGCAGCACCGCGCTGCGCCCTTCCTTGAGCAGCAGCATGGCGGGCAGCGCGATGGACGGAATCTGTTCCAGCTTGCGTTGCAGCAACCGTCCCTGCAAACCCGCCCGAGCGGCTGCGCGCGGCAGCAACTCGGGGCTCAAACGCTGGGCCGCCAGTGGCAGCCCAGTGGTCAGCATCGCGCGGCTGGCGGGTTTGTAATGCAGTGAGCAGAGTGTCAACAACCCATCCAGCAGGGGGTCGTCATGCTGACTGCGCGGGTCATGGTTGAGTTGCGCCACACCTATTTCAGAATCCAAGCTGACTCTCACTTAATGCAGTTGAGTGGTCCAACTCCGTCAAGAATCAGTTCATCCCTGGCAGGTTTACCGACGGTTTAATATCGTTTTGCACAACCGATGCCAGCGGAGCAACCACGCCCTGACTTTTCAGCAGTTGGCCCATATCAGCCTTGATTCGATATTGCGTATATAGCTGCAGGCTTTTGATCTCCGCCAGGCGCTGCTGAGCGGTGAACAGTTCATTCTCGCTGTCGAGCAAGTCGAGCAGTGTACGCTCACCGAGGCTGAACTGCTGCTGGTACGAGGTGCGCACTTTATTGCTGCGGTCCACGTATTGCTGCGCGATCGGCACCTGCTGGGTCGCGTTATTGTAGGCGTTCCACGCCAGGCCCAGCTCTTCGTTCAGCTGACGCAGGGCGTTGTTGCGGATATCCAGCGCCTGGGTGGCCTGGGAAGCCTTGGACTGCAGGTTGGCCTTGTCGCTGCCGCCGTTGAACAGGTTGAACTGCATGTTCAACATGGCGGAATAGCCATTGTCATGGCCTTCTTCGCCGCCGATGTTGTTGTTGGCCGAGCGTTGCAGTACCGCATCAAAGCGCGGGTAGAAGGTCGACTTGGCGGATTCGTACTGCTTTTCAGCGGCGCTGATATCCGACTCGGCAGAGCGCAATGCCGGGTTGTCCGCAATCATCTGGCGACGGGCTTCATCCAGGCTGGCCGGCAGCAAGGTCACAACACCCGCTGGTTTCTCCAGTTGGTCGGGCTCTTGGCCGACCACGCTCAAGTAGTTGGTGTTCGCGTCAGCCAGGTTGGTCTGTTCGGTGATCAAGTTGTTTTGAGCTTGAGCCAGACGGGCTTCGGCCTGGTCCATGTCCGCCATTCGTCCGACGCCACGGCTGGTGCGCAATTTGATCTGGTCAAAAATACGTTCGTGGCTTTTCAGGTTGTCTTCTGCCAATTGCACCATCTCGCGACGGGTCAAGACATCCAGATAAACCTGGGCAACCGTCAGGGCGGTGCGCTCGGACGTATTGAGTAGCGCATAGCCACGGGAATTGGCGGTGGCTTGTTGGCGGCCTATTTCATTTTGGGTGCCAAAACCTTGGAACAGGTTTTGCTGCAGGCGAATGGTCGACTCGCCGCGGTTCAAGGTCTTCCATTCGTGGCTGTTGCTGGCCGCGCGGGTCGAGGTGTTATCCGAGCGTTCACGGCCATAACCGCCCAGCAAGTCGACTTTAGGCAGGTAGCCGCCTTTAGCAGCGTCGACTTGGTAGTCAGCAGCAATGCGTGCATTGACACCCGACTGGATCTCCGGATGAACTTCCACCGCTTTCTGCATCGCCTCCGTCAGGGTTTGAGCCTGTACGAAACTGGCGGCTAGAGCAAAAGGCAAAGCTTTGAATAAGTGCAAACGCATTGTGATTCTTCCCTGGGGATTGGTTGCCTGAAAAACCGCAACAAACTTGGATAGTGCATTGGAGTGGCAACCGAAATCACTGCTTGTCATGAGAGCTGGACGGTGCAAACAGAAAGTCGCGATGCCGCTTAAATATCAATGTGACATTACCGGGCAGATTGTTTAGGATGGCGTCAAATAGGTCAATACCTTGATGGAAAAGTAATTTGCTGATCGAAACAACAAATTATTGACGCCAAATTTTTTTACATGGGATTAACGTACTCCAGCTATTGAATCGGCACGAGAGAAAAAGGCCGGTCTCCATGATGGATACCCCTGAACGGTAATACACGGAGAGTCTTTTATGAGCAGCGTTGCGGTCGTCAAAAGCATTGTCGGTCAAGTGTTTGCGGTATCCCCGGAAGGGATTCGTCGCCTGCTGGTAGAAGGGGATCGCTTGTTCACTGGGGAACTGGTGGAAACCGGTCCTGGCGGCTCCGTGTCGCTGGAGCTTGCCGATGGCCGCACCCTGGACCTGGGTCGCGACAGCCAGTGGAGCGCGAACGCGCCTGACTCGGTAACCGACCTGAGCGCTGCCACTGCCCAGGCGGCACCCTCCGTTGCCGAGCTGCAGCAAGCCATCGCTGCCGGTGCCGACCCGACCCAAGACCTCGAAGCCACCGCTGCTGGCCAGACTGCCACTGGCGCAGACGGCGTCGCGGGCGGCGGCCACAGCTTTGTCGTGCTGGAAGCCACCGCAGGCACGGTTGACCCTACTATCGGTTATCCGACTAACGGCTTGAATGCCGGCGATGCCGCGGCCAATCAGTTCACCGCCGCTACCAATAATGGCGTCGACCCACTCAACGTCACCATTACCCTGACCGCCACGCCGAGCATCACCGAAGCCGGTGGCGTCGTGGTTTACACCGCGTTCATCACCCAGGCGCCGACCAGTGACCTGACCGTCACCTTGTCCAACGGCCTGTCCGTCGTGATCCTCGCCGGCCAGACCTCGGGCGCACTGAACGTCACGTTCGCGGGCAATGACACGCCTTACCTGGATGCCTCGTCGATCTCCGCCACCATCGCCGGTACGTCCGGCGGCGGCAACCTGATCATTACTACGGACCCGGCGCCGGCGGTTACGCAGATCAATGACACCATCGACACCACCACCGTCACGCTGAGCGCGAACGCGTCGGTCGATGAGGGTGGCCAGATCGTCTATACCGCGACCGTGAACAACGCCGCGCAGACCGACGTCACCATCACGCTGTCCAACAACACCACTATCACCATCGAAGCCGGTAAAACCACGGGCACCGTCAGCGTCGATACGCCGGCAAACCTGGCCGACGGCAAAGACCTGACCGTCAGCGCCACCATCACCGGTGCGAGCGGCGGTAACTACGAAAACCTGGCGATCAACCCGGAAGCCGCCACGACCACAGTGGTCGCTGTCGACGATCCGAGCGTGCTGGTCGCGGACACCAACACCGTTGTCGAGGATCAGGCTGCCACTGGCAACGTGCTGAGCAATGACAGCGACATCGACAACGTGCTGACCGTCGCGACGTTTACCGTCGACGGCAACACGTATGCCGCAGGCAAAGTCGCCTTTATCGAAGGTGTCGGCTCCATCACCATCGGTGCGGATGGCGCGTATGCGTTTAACCCGGCCAAGGATTTCAACGGTGAAGTGCCGCAGATCGGCTACACCACCAATACCGGTTCAAGCAGCACGCTGGACGTGACGGTGACGCCGGTCAACGATGCGCCGGTGGCTGATGCCACTGCTGCGACCGGTGCTGAAGATCCAGGCGTAGGCATCGCGGTCAAACTGTCCGCGACCGACGTAGACAGTCCGACGGACGTGAAATCGTTCACCGTCGGCACGCCAACCAACGGCACCTTCTACACCGATGCGGCGATGACCAAACCGGTGACCGGCGCTATTGATGCGGTCAACGGCGAAGCGACCGTTTACTTCAAACCGAACGAAAACTTCCACGGCACTGCGGACTTCACCTACACCGCCACCGACGGCGGCAACGCTGACGGCAGTAGCCCGCTGACTTCGGCGCCAGCCAACGGCACCATCACCGTGACTGCGGTCAACGACGCGCCGGTGGCTGAAGCCACTACTGCGACCGGTGCTGAAGATCCAAGCGTAGGGATTGCGGTCAAACTGTCCGCGACCGACGTAGACAGTCCGACGGACGTGAAATCGTTCACCGTCGGCACGCCAACCAACGGCACCTTCTACACCGATGCGGCCATGACCAAACCGGTGACCGGCTCGATTGATGCGGTCAACGGCGAAGCGACTGTTTACTTCAAACCCAACGAAAACTTCCACGGCACCGCGGACTTCACCTACACCGCCACCGACGGCGGCAACGCTGACGGCAGTAGCCCGCTGACTTCGGCGCCAGCCAACGGCACCATCACCGTGACTGCGGTCAACGACGCGCCGGTGGCTGAAGCCACTACTGCGACCGGTGCTGAAGATCCAAGCGTAGGGATTGCGGTCAAACTGTCCGCGACCGACGTAGACAGTCCGACGGACGTGAAATCGTTCACCGTCGGCACGCCAACCAACGGCACCTTCTACACCGATGCGGCCATGACCAAACCGGTGACCGGCTCGATTGATGCGGTCAACGGCGAAGCGACTGTTTACTTCAAACCCAACGAAAACTTCCACGGCACCGCGGACTTCACCTACACCGCCACCGACGGCGGCAACGCTGACGGCAGTAGCCCGCTGACTTCGGCGCCAGCCAACGGCACCATCACCGTGACTGCGGTCAACGACGCGCCGGTGGCTGAAGCCACTGCTGCGACCGGTGCTGAAGATCCAAGCGTAGGCATCGCGGTCAAGCTGTCCGCCACCGACGTGGATAGTCCGACGGACGTTAAATCGTTCACTGTCGGCACGCCAACCAATGGCACCTTCTACACCGACGCGGCGATGACCAAACCGGTGACCGGTTCCATTGACGCGGTCAACGGCGAAGCCACGGTTTACTTCAAACCGAACGAAAACTTCCACGGCACCGCGGACTTCACCTACACCGCTACCGACGGCGGCAACGCTGACGGCACCAACCCGCTGACCTCGGCTCCAGCCAACGGCACCATCACCGTGACTGCGGTCAACGACGCGCCGGTGGCTGCGGAAACTGCTGCGACCGGTGCTGAAGATCCAAGCGTAGGCATCGAGGTCAAGCTGTCTGCCACCGACGTAGATGGTGTGGCGGACGTGAAATCCTTCACCGTCGGCACGCCAACCAATGGCACCTTCTACACCGACGCGGCGATGACTAAACCGGTGACTGGTTCCATTGACGCGGTCAACGGCGAAGCCACCGTTTACTTCAAGCCAAACGAAAACTTCAACGGCACCGCGAACTTCACCTACACCGCGACCGACGGCGGTATTACTGGCAACGGCAGCCCGCTGACTTCGACCCCAGCCAACGGCACCATCACGGTGACTGCGGTCAACGACGCGCCGGTACTGGGCAACGCTTCGACCAACGCATTCGGCGACACCTATATTGAAGGCAAGCCAGGCGGCTACGTGGCGGCGACCTTGACCGTCAGCGACGTCGACAACAGCACCCTGCAAAGCGCCAAAGTCACACTCGTCAACCACCTGGCAGACGATGTGCTGATCGCAGATGTCAGCAACACCAAAATTGCAGTCAGCTACGACAAAGCCACTGGCATCCTGACGCTGTCTGGTGAGGCCACCACGGCTGAATACCAGGAAGTCCTGCGTTCGGTGCACTTCGCCAGCGAAAGCGAGAACCCGGACCCGGCCAATCGCACCCTGACCATCACCGTCAACGACGGTCAGCTGGATTCGGCACCCGTGACCTCCGTGGTGAACGTGGTTCCGGTGAACGATCCGCCTGAGGTCAAGTTCGACAGCACCACGTTCACTGAACAAAAAGATGCGGTCGCGCTGGTCGAAAACCTGACCATCAAAGACGTCGACAACACCACCTTCAGCAAAGTCGTGGTCACCGTCGACCACCTGGCTTCGGGTGATGTGCTCAGCAATACCGACGTGCTCAAGGCCCTGGCCGTTGCCGGCATCACCATCACCCAGAGCGGCAGCGCCGCCGACGGGAAAATCGTCTACACCCTCACCAGCGACTCGGCGACCGGCAGCAGCGCCGCCGACTTCGTCAAGGTGGTTGAAGCCATCACCTTCCAGAGCCCGGGCGACAATCCTGTCGGCACTGATCGTACCGTCACCATCGATGTGACTGACGTCGGCGGCGGCAACCTGGATCGCGAACCACCGGAAACCGGCAGCGCCACCGGCAAGGTCACTATCGACCTGTTCAACGACGCGCCGATTGCATCGGCCGACAACACCACCGCCGATGAAGACCATACGGCCAAGATCGTGCTGGACGGCAAGGATGTGGACGGTACCGTCTCCAGCTTTGTCATCACCACCTTGCCGGAAAACGGCAAGCTGTACAGCGACGCCACGCTGCAAACCGAACTCAAAGTCGGCGATTCGGTGCCAGCGGGTGCCGACGGCAAGGCCGCGGTTTACTTCGCCCCGACCGGCGACTGGAGCGGCAAAACCGAGCTGACCTTCACTGCGGTCGACAACGGCGGTAAATCGAGCACCGTAACCACAACTGACATCACGATCGCGCCGGTTACCGACACCCCGCACCTGGGCCTGCTCGGCGGCGGCCCTGTGACCTCGATCAACTTCGACGGCGCCAACCTCAATGGTTCGTGGGGCGACGTCGCGGTAGGTAATGCTAACAACCCGGCCGTCAATGGCACCCCGAGCACTCCGTGGCTCACGGGTAATGCCGACGGCCAAGTCGAAATCGGCCAAAGCAGCATCTACGGCGTAGAGACCCCAGGCAACAGCCAGGTCATCGAGCTTGAGAAAAACGCCGGCGACGACTCCAGCCTGTACACCATCATCAAGGCGGAAGCTGGCACGGCGTACACCATCTCGGTCGACTACTCGCCGCGTGCAGGTGCCGAGAACAACTCGGTGATCGACGTATTCTGGGGCGGCGTCAAAGTCGGCACCCTGGACACCACCACCGTTGGCATGAAGACTTACACCTTCGTCGTGCCGGTCACCGCTGACGGCGATGCCAAGCTCGAATTCAAAGCCCCGGCTGGCGAGACAAACAACTCGTTGGGCGGCGTGCTGGACAACATCAACGTCACCCAGGTGCTGAACACCGGCCTGGAAGACCATGCGATCAAGCTGTCGACCATCGACGCCTACGCCACCGACAAGGATGGCTCCGAGACGCTCAAGCTGGAAATCAGTGGCGTCCCGCTCAACGCGACCATCACCGATGGCACGCCGGGTCACACCTTCACAGCGACAGCTGGCAATCAAAGCGTCGACATCAGCGACTGGAACAAGGCCACCCTGGTCTTCAACCCGGCGGAAAACGCCAACGGCCTGGTGAACCTGACGGTCACTGCGACTGCGCAGGATGGCACCGCTGATCCGAAATCCGAGTCGATCACTCTGCCGATCAATGTGATTGCAGTGAATGATGCACCGGAAGCCATGGCCACTACCGCGACCGGTTCCGAAGATCCGGCCCAGGGCATTGAGGTCAAACTTTCGGCTACTGATATCGATGGCGTGGAGAACGTGAAATCGTTCACCGTCGGCACGTCGACCAACGGCACGTTCTACACCGACGCGGCCATGACCAAGCCAGTGACGGGCGCTATTGATGCCACCAATGGCGAAGCCACGGTGTACTTCAAGCCCAATGCGAACTTCCACGGCACCGCGGACTTCACCTACACCGCGACCGACAGCGGCAACGCTGACGGCAGCAACCCGCTGACTTCGGCGCCAGCCAACGGCACCATCACCGTGACTGCGGTCAACGACGCGCCGGTGGCTGATGCCACTGCTGCGACCGGTGCTGAAGATCCAAGCGTAGGCATCGCGGTCAAACTGTCCGCCACCGACGTAGACAGTCCGACGGACGTTAAATCGTTCACCGTCGGCACGCCAACCAACGGCACGTTCTACACCGACGCGGCCATGACCAAACCGGTGACCGGTTCCATTGACGCGGTCAACGGCGAAGCCACGGTTTACTTCAAACCGAACGAAAACTTCCACGGCACCGCGGACTTCACCTACACCGCCACCGACGGCGGCCCGCTGACTTCGGCGCCAGCCAACGGCACCATCACCGTGACTGCGGTCAACGACGCGCCGGTGGCTGATGCCACTGCTGCGACCGGTGCTGAAGATCCAAGCGTAGGCATCGCGGTCAAACTGTCCGCCACCGACGTAGACAGTCCGACGGACGTGAAATCGTTCACTGTCGGCACGCCTACCAACGGCACCTTCTACACCGATGCGGCGATGACCAAACCGGTGACCGGTTCCATTGACGCAGTCAACGGCGAAGCCACGGTTTACTTCAAACCAAACGCGGACTTCCACGGCACCGCGGACTTCACCTACACCGCGACCGACGGCGGCAACGCTGACGGCACCAACCCGCTGACTTCGGCGCCAGCCAACGGCACCATCACCGTGACTGCGGTCAACGACGCGCCGGTGGCTGATGCCACTGCTGCGACCGGTGCTGAAGATCCAAGCGTAGGCATCGCGGTCAAACTGTCCGCCACCGACGTAGACAGTCCGACGGACGTTAAATCGTTCACCGTCGGCACGCCAACCAACGGCACGTTCTACACCGACGCGGCCATGACCAAACCGGTGACCGGTTCCATTGACGCGGTCAACGGCGAAGCCACGGTTTACTTCAAACCGAACGAAAACTTCCACGGCACCGCGGACTTCACCTACACCGCCACCGACGGCGGCCCGCTGACTTCGGCGCCAGCCAACGGCACCATCACCGTGACTGCGGTCAACGACGCGCCGGTGGCTGCGGAAACTGCTGCGACCGGTGCTGAAGACCCAAGCGTAGGGATCGCGGTCAAGCTGTCCGCCACCGACGTGGATA